>JAAUYG010252228.1_pt1 | contig 12503 bp, 13 predicted proteins | sample 7278091 | NCBI WGS metagenome assembly JAAUYG01 (sample SAMN14350201, study PRJNA611818) | marine sediment metagenome | isolation source: surface marine sediment (0.6m) | place: French Polynesia: Moorea | collected 2018-08
CGCCTTTTTCAAAGGCAGCGAAGTAACAAAGAAATCTGCGACGAACCAACCAGATTTGATTAAAAGTGTTTTCATCTGGCCTGCCCTCACTTCTTGTGAAAGGAACAACAGAGCAGAGCAATGGGACAACCCAAGCAAGGGAAAATGAAACGGAATGGATTTCCAAATTGAGAAGGAAAACGCTGGTCAAACTGGCACGACACGTTGACGCTTCTGCATGTTTTGGCCGCACCAAACAACTGCTCTAAACTCTGCAAGAAACACATCATTCTCTGGTGGCCATGTAAATATCGTCAGTGAAGGTTAGCTGGAATAACCATCACTTCAAATAGTTTTAGGAATGAACGTTGGTAAAAATGACCCCCGCAGTCTCAAAATGTACTTGTAGGCTCATGGCTGTTCAACCACAAACTGGCCTAAATTTTGTCCAATTCCCGCAAGTTTGATTGAGATATGCCTGAGCCATATGCCGAAGCAGAGCTTTCAGTTTAATGATCAACAACCGCTGGAGAGCATTGGCACACAGTTCAAAATTGCTGAGACCTGTACACTACAAAATTCAACCAATTGGTGATCAACTGACAGAAACGCTCAGTGCTTCAGCCACATTGCCTTTACTTGTGCTATACTGTGTACAGAAGACCCCAAGTTTTTAACTCTGTAGAGAAAGAGAACACCAACACCATCAAAGCATTCCGCAGCAACTGACAAGTAGTCCAAATCATTTCTGGGAACCCTTGTACAGTCGTCGTCCATGCTTGTTGTGAGTCAAATGCTCCTGCAAATACCTCAACCCTGCAGCAAACTGCAAACTGCAAACATTCCTCCTGTAATTTGGGTACCAAACTCCCAGCTGTTAAAATTCAGTATTGAAGCAGCTCCTTTTGCTCTTTTGTTACAACCATTGCGGCGCCGGCCTTTCTGTTGTAATCAATAACCAGAATACTCCCGTAAGAAAACTGGTTTGAAAGTGCGATTATTGTGACCATAACACAGCAAATCGGACCTGTTGCAACACTGTTGAAATTTGACAATAAAAGTACAATGAGAACTGATGGTTCTGCTCCTTGTATATGTCTATCTTCACCTTTCTTCGGGAAAGTTGTCATTTTGTGCCAAATTTAGCCTGTCACCTTGCCTCACGCACTTGGAATGTCCATGCTCAGATGCTCCAGTTCAACCAGAACGTAATGGCCAAAACAAGAAACGACAAATTTGCGTGTAAAGTGTTCCAAGTCACACGAGAAGAAATAGGGAGGAGGGCTGATCCGACCAGTTGGAATTTCAAAGCAACATAGCTTGTGGAAGTTCTCCACGCACAACATCAAAGCCACCAAGAATCACACTCGAGACAAAATCTTGATCCAAATCTCACCCAACACTTCACAAGGTCCTACCTAGCATGGAGAACTGAAAAAGCAACAGCTCTGCACGCAGCCGCTGCGAATGCCATTTGCTTCAGTGAAAAGTACCAATGCCTGTCCCACATGCCCAACAACCAACCGCCGGCCAACACAGAAAAGGTGCCTTCGCCCATTTGATGGGGAGTTTTATTGGCAAAAATTAATTTTGTTTGAAATCACAGCATTTTGCAGAAAACACAGAATAATTCCTTGGTCAATACGTAAAATTCAATTGATAAAGCGTTCCACAGCTTGGCAAAGAGGAAAGACAATCACTTACTTGGGCAGTCCTCATATTCGTGGTGTTTCTGCCCGTGCGCACTTCACAAGAAGCGTGATTCTGTGGATCACAATCAAGTTCTGCGGAAGAAACCATCCAGAGTTTTTTGACCCGAGGTTTTGTTGGTTGCTGTGGATGATCTGGCGCGCTTGTTTCCACCGCGAGACCTGCTGGACGCAGTTTCCAACGATTTACGTTTGTTGTTGTTACTGCTGCTGCTGCTGATGCCGTTGAGTGCATGTGCGGTATCACTGCGGTGAGGCTGAATCTGCTCTCGTTGCTCCTAAAATATCCAAAAAATTTTGCGTGCAAGCAACATGAAACAAAACGCAACAAGTTCGTCAAGTCGGCGAAAAGGCCGCGCAGTCACGTGTTCCCCGTCACGTGATGAGCTCATATATTGGGGGAAGGGTCCAGAGAGATAAGGATGACAACAGCATAACTGCATCAGGCCGCCCGGCTTTCAACTTCGCGAGGCCTGAAAGAGGAGAAAAATGGCCTCATGAAATCGCCGGACAATCAGAAACTGAAATCCAAACAACTGCACGCTGACTCAGGGAAGAGACCGCACGGTACACAAGTGTCTCTGTTTGATGATCTGTGCTGAATTGGCGCGGGTCCAGGGGGGGCCTGTTTCTCACGCCACAGCGATGACAACAACGAGACTGACGACACTCACATGTTTTGTTTTGAAAGATACTCGGCTTCACAGGGAACTTACCTTCTGCAGTTGCTGTGCGAAGTGGAAGTCGAGGTGTTCAGGCAGATCCCAGGCGGACACCAGACTGCCACACTGATCACACGTGCTGTAGTCAGCGCTGTCTGCATCTCTAGGATCATTTCCCGCACACCGATGTTCAGAATTGGAATCATTCTTTTCTGGGTGACGTGCAATTGGCGCCTCTTCATTCGACGGAGTTTCTTGTTCATTGGTCTTGTCGACGGAACTAAAGGTCTCGTCTGTTGCAATGGTGTACTCCGTGCGTTGTGTCTCGGTGTACGTGTTAATTTTTGATGCCTTCATCTCGGAAAGGATTCGACTGTATTTGTCCCACTCTACTGGACTCATGTCTTTGCCTTCCTTTAGCCCTTCCTCAAATTCTTGTGCGTAATCCAACATTCTTCTTCCAAAGAACCCAGCTTTCAAGGAATTCTCTCCGGATAAGCTTTGTCCCGTCTTTCTCGATTCATCTAATGGCCAGTTGCCACTGCTTACTTTTGTTTGAGATTTGTTTGGAGTTCTCAGAATCTGGGTCTCTTGAACAGTCTGAGATGTGAAGGCTTTCTGTCTTTCAGAGCAAGTCTGGGTTTGGTTTTGAGTCTCTGACACCCAGTGTCGCAAAACAGGCAAAGCGTCACCATTGTTACAGACTTCCAGGCGTTTCTCGTTGCTTGAATGGGTTTCGCTTTCCACATATTCGGGACCACTGACTGCAACATTATCACCTGTGTAACTGATGAACTGAATCTCTGGACTAGACGAACGGCTTCGTGCCACACAAGAATGGTTGTTCGAGGATGCTTGTTGCCCGTCACTGCAGTTCGATGGTTCGTACAGAACTTCAATTTGAGGTGGGTCCAACAATGCAGGCTTGCTAAAAGTAACGTTTCTGCCACTGGTGAAGAACTTTCTGATGCTGTTGGCTGATTGCTGTTGCTGTCCACTTTTCAAACTAACAGTTTCTCTGTTTCCCGATGAACTGACCAGTCTCTTATCCTGAGCGTGCGTTTTGTTAGACAGGAAACTTGTAATGCTCGTGGTGCCCTCAGCAATGTCCACGAACTTTGTGGCCACAACAGACAGGTTAACAATGGGAGGATTCCTGCAATACACAAGTTGCAGTGCAAGTCAAGTCGCAGACATCAAAATCACGACAGCCAGAACTCCCGTCATTGCGAAACATGTTATCTGCGGTGACCACAACTCAGAAACTCAATGAGGAACACTCACCAGAACGGAGAGTTGACGGACGACGTGTCGTATTTTCTGATCAAAGCAAATGCATCTGCCGCGAACTTGTGCGCGTCGCAGCGCACGATCGCGCATGTACGGGATGACGCGTTTCCGATGCGCTCCTGATGCAAACCAACCACCAGGTTCTTGGCTCTTCTCTTGTTCTACAATATACATCCTTCCCATCTTTGTGCGAATAAGAAAAGCACTTTGAGATGCGAAGCGACTGTCGCTGCCAGCAAAGTGCGCAAGTTCATTTCACTGCTGTGCAATGTGTCTTTCTCTTGGCAAACATGATGAAGTGAACACAAACTGTTTGTCTGTCCTTGATTAGCCGTTCCTCCACTTCTTCGCACAATTCACCCAGCCAGAACTTGACCTTTTCCTTGGTATCCAGAGCTTCTTTGCCGGGAAAGTTCTTACCGCAGCCAACCGATTTGGGCAACTGCCGATCAGACACTGGCTCATGTTCGATTCCCCGGCTGATTGAGTACAACCAGTTTCTGAAAGCAACAAGCAAATGCTCTCAGGTCTCGCGGTATTTTTGAAGGGCAAATACAGGGACTGTTTTTGCAGTTCAGCTCGCAGCCGCTGCATCACGTCCATGGATTAAATCCAGACTTTGGGAAACTGCTTTGGCTGACTTCAGTTCTCGACACAAACGAGACGAATGACACGATGAATGGCACTGACCCCGACTTCTCGCCAAACAAGTCACACAGGTGCTGCTGCGAGAAATGTGCGAGATCTGCCATTTTTACCACGCGCAGCCGCTCTATCACTTGAGCACCAAACTTCCCGCCGAATCCTCGTCTGCAAAGAGAACACCTGACAGGATAAGGCTTCAATTTCTCAGGTTTTCTGGACCGAGTGGGAACCTGAGTGTTGTTAGTTTTCATCTCGGCTGGCTTGACTAAAGCGTGCAAAGGCAAAACGGAATGCACAACGTCACATGCCAACCATAATATGATCAGGTCATGTCCAAGGCAGCAGCAGTGTATGCTGGGGGAAGGGGGGTTCTGGCCTGGGTGCGGGGGGGCACGTCTTCGTCAACAACAACAACAAAGACACGTAAATGAAGTTTTGTCCTCGACGGTTTACAGCCTCGCGCGGCCTAAAAAAAACTCACACTTTGTGGATCGGCATGGTACTGAACAACTGCGGAACGGAGTTCTGCGGCAATACTGTCTGTTTATTCGGCTTGTGCAAAGCACACACCAATTTAGCCAACATCTGAAATTGAAAATTAAGAGAATCTGAGCGCATGTGCGATCGCACCTGCCAAACTGATCGAAAACGCAACACGAATCACAGTTTTATTTCTTCGCGCAAGTTACTTTTCCTGTTGTGGACATATTTTGCACCTTGTTATGCCCTATTCCAGCAGAGCATCTGAATCCCGTGTCCCTGTACACAGCCGCTCTCATTTCTTCCGTGATCTGCGCAGCTACAGCCAAACGCTGATTCTCCACAGTTGCCTCACTGCCACAGTACACATCGCACAACCACTCACTCAGCCCAGCCTGACGATCCAGATCTAGAAACACGAAAACACAGAAACTAAAACTTGTGCAACGAAGCAAAAATTGGTCACGTGTGAAATCAGACTGGCGATTCATCTTGCCACATGAAAACCTCAGAGGAAACATTTTGAAAGAGGACAAGGAAGACGAAACAAGCAAGTACAACTGAGGTACCCGTTGGAGTTTGCTCCTTGAGCAGTTCCTGACGGTCACTCGCACGTCTCGCTCTTTCCCAACCGACAATCCACGTGTTCTGTAACTGCTCCGCGCTGACACGGACCATACCCTGACTGTCACTGACTGCCTCAGAAAAAAGGAGTTTATTTTGGTACCGGTTTTTGGTTTACAAACAGTTTCAGTGTTGATTCCAACAAGGCCAATGATTCGCACCAGCGTCTTCGCGCAGTTGTTGCATCCTGTTGTTCACCACGTCCGTCAGATCCAAGAAAGCTTCATCAACAGAAGCTCGCTCAACGCACTGACTGAAGCGAGACAAAACCTCGATCACTTCAGCGCCTGCTTCTCGGTACCTGCAGAAAAAAAAAACAATTGCAAATGTGGTACACGCTCACGAATGAATGCAATCACAGGAGCAAGCACGTGTGTTTCCTGGTGTTCAGCGACGTTTCAAGAATAACATGGAGGGGGGAGATCACACCAGTGCGACATGTTGAGTTAACACAACAAGCCGTCAGAGTGGTCACCGCCTTTCGCAAGATTGAACAGAGCTCGCGCACCTTGTGAGATCTGCTTTGCCTCTCACTTCGGGAACTTGCACCAGCTGAATGCAGGGACACTTGGCCTTGGCATCGTCACCTCTCATTTGTCGCGTCACTCCACGGGCTCTCGCCTCGTAACTCACAGCTATAATCCTGGAAATGAAACAAGCCCCACACCTAACAATTGCCAGAAAGTGAAAAAGTGAAGCCAATGAGCCGCAATGCGAACAGATGGAATTAGGCTTTGAGTGTTCCATCGACACACAGATCTAGCATCTCACCCTCCTCCTTTCCATTTCTTGTACTGAACCACGGCACAGGGTTTCCCTTTCAGTTGTGGGTTTGCTCTCTGTTCCACCTGCACGTAGAAACAGTCCATATCCACCAAAACGACAACTCGGTCCTGAGCCATCTGAAATTGTGGTGAGCGATAATAGGGAAAATTCAGAATTACAATGGAAAAAGCAACATTACGCAAATTTTAAACAACCAGGAGACATTTAAATACCCGCCGTTCAGCATATTTTTCAAACAAATGTTCCACCAAATGCGGCTTTAGCCTTTATTCCTAATTCCCAAAGCTTTTTGTCTCCTTTTGGCGGCAACACTTCGACTGACAGGGCTAGATGGCGACTCTGCTGCGTTCGCAGTTGGTGGGGGTCACGATTTTTTGGTTATTTATTTTGTTTTATGTGTAACGGATCACCTACAAAGTGGCTGCAAAAGGGGCATTGGGCCTTTGCGTTCACTGGGGTACGAACTCTTTTTGAAAGTGTCAGTGCTTTCAGTTCAAGCAAGACCTTTGTTCTTCGCCTGTAGCGAACGTTTAACAAAGTTGTACAACAAGCTGTCATAGATCTTGTTTATTGAATATTGTACAGCAATCAAACATTGATTTCGCGAAAAACTAGCGAATGAAGGAAAATCACAAAGATTTGGATGCCGAATGATTTCTCTCCCGTGTGAACATCCTTCATACTCGCTGTGAAAATGTGAATCTGAACCGATTCAGAACGCTTCACCGAGAACTTATCATTGCAAAATTACGACGGAATTCCAGGTGCGACCACGTAGACAGGAACAAATAAATAAACAAACTTGCGGTGATCGCGTCACATGTCGTATCCCCTTCCCTTTCCCCAACGGTGAGGAAAAACAAAAGTACTTACGCTTCCCCATCACCTGAAACAGAGACGCAAAATAAAACGAAGAAAGCGGAGCGAACTGGGAACATCGTTCTTGCTACAACTCAAATCACTTTCTTGTCAAAGCAAAATTGCTCCGATCGTTTGGTCACCAGAAAGGACCGAAAGGAATCAAAAGGCACATCCTTGATTCTATTTTGCTTGAAAATTTGGACACTATGAATTGACTCCCGTCTGTAGGTGATGGAATGATTCAAGCCCCCGTGGACCAAAAGAAGGAAAGTACAACCGAAATTAGCCCAAATAAAATGTGCTGGTCCTCTCAGCAACCGTCTCTGTAAACTAGAGACAAGACAATTTTGCAGCACACTTCCACAATTTGAGTCAAAACTTTCCCGTGTGGAAATGAACTGTTACAAGTTGTTGCGAACCATCACGCCTCCAACGCTGCTGCAATTGATCTGAAAGAGAAAAACCAGATTATTGAAATGTGTGCCTTACCTGACTTGCTGAAATAGAAGAAAACAAATCATCAATCGTCAGCCAATAAGAAACCGAGCCTCTTGAATTCACAGATTCCTATTCACGAACCCTCCCCCAGTTCCAATGAAAAGATGCGACTGAAGTACTGATGTTCGCTTACGATGGGATTGTAAATTTCCATGAAATCTTGCAAGGTCCCCCAAACGTAAATTCGGTTTTAAATGAGTTCAGAATTTGAGAACGGGAATTGCAACAAAAAATCTGGTTCCCTGCGACTCCATAGAAATTTGCAGTTGCCCTCATCATTTCAATCATCTCGAGAACGCGCATTTTACACAAGTGACAAATTGGTTGCGACAAGGTTTGTACGCTGTGAAAACGGTCGTGGTCTATTCATCCATTGGTTCCCCTTCTCGTTCCTGTGCAGCATCATCTTCCTCCACAACCACTCTTCTATCTCTGTCTTCTGTCCTGTTTTCCTCAATAGCTTCACTGCGTTTCTTTTTGTCTTCCCTGTCACTCTCACTGTCGCTGTCACTACTGCTGTCACTGCTCGAGCTGCTGTTGGAAGAATCCTCTGTTCCACTGTCGTCGTCCTTCCGCGTCTTTGCCTCTTCCTTTTTGCGCTTACTTTTCTTCCTTTTGCGCGGAGTATCTTTCTTCTCAGTGTCTTCTGCATCGCTTTTGTGCTTCTTATCTGCAGCCTCATCTTCTGACCCCGTGTCAGCTTTACTCTCTTCAATACCCTCCCCTGTGGCACTTGTCTGCTCCGTTTTTACCACCTTCTCAGTGCTTTCCCGGTCAGACTTTGCCTCTTCCTCCTCCAAACCAAGTGGTTTGTGTGACTTCTGTTCGTCTTTGTCGTTGCTGCGGTCCCGTTCTCCACGTCTGCTCCTATCCCCGTCGCCACTTCGGTCTCGTCGCTTGTCCCTGAAAAACAGGAGAGGGAGGAATAAGATTGCCATGTCCGTACAAGAGGAACCTCAATTTTGTTGTCTTTTTTTGCTTTAACTTGTACTGTGACTAGAAGTTGCATTACCTGTTCCTGTTCTCCTTGTCGTCAGAAGAGTGTCGTCTGCTGCGCCTGCGTTCTCGTGATCTGTCACGTGATCGCCTACCATCGCTGTGGCGTCTGTCCGAGGAGGACCTGAATCAAACAGTCATCTGGGTCAGACATCATACCATTGAAAACCCTCCAGACATGTTGAACACCTGATTTTTGTCCAACGGCACTTTCATCTCACTTGCTGTCTGCCTCATTCAAAACATCGCCCAACAAATGTCACAGAATAAATTTGTAACTGCTGACAAAGGGCCATCACCAAAGGTTGGACTGAATACGAGAAGTGACTTTGGCGCAAAAGTGCCTTCCCCTTTGTTTGGTTTCTTCACTTTGGGATCTCAGGTCTCATCTTTCCAAGCCACTTTACCTGCGTCTCTCCGGGGACTGTCTGCCGCCGCCGCGGCTGGTGCGCCGCTCTCGACTCCCCGACCTGCGCCGTCCGTCCCGCGATCTCTGCCTCTCGCCCACCGGCGTCCTGGTGCGCAGCAATACATTGATGTGAGCCCAAGTCAACAGTCCAGGTTCATTGCGACGTCGAATTTCATGTTTTGGAATTCTGAGCACAAGGGATTTTGAACATGTTTTCAGGCGAAGGACCGAAAATAAGTAATTACTTGGAAGTGTCTTCTTTTTCCTTGCTGGGTGAAGCTTGCTCTGATGTGTCCATGTTTTCTTCGTCCTGAGTTTTCTCGGCAGCTTGCGAAGTGTCCATGTCATCTCTCGAGGTATCAAGGTCAGCGCCATTTTCCTTTCGCTCCTCCTTCTCGTTCTGTTTGCCCTCTTCTTCGTCACGGCTCATCAAATCTTCAATTTCTTCTTCGAGCTGCTTGCGCCTGTCCGAAATTATGCCTGGAAATAATAAAAGACGTTTTTGTTCATTGCAAATTCACCAAAGAAACCTTTCATTGTTCTGAATGGTTTGGCACAATTTTCCAAGTGACAGCTTCTCGGAAATCATTGACGTCTTGGTTGTGTGCCGTCCACCGTCAAGGTCACAGAGCTAAAGACTGCCCCTCGTTTCCAGGAATTTTCATGTCGCTTCAAGACATGTGTCTAATTCTTTGGCTTTTGTCCTTTTGTTTCTGCATTTCCTTCATGTTTGGAAACGAGTCTGCGGTTGGCATTCTCTCAATGGATTTTCTGGTGAACCTTTCCAAACAGACGATTGCAGCCATCTACAAAATGCAAGCCTTCAATGAATTTACCTTCCAACACAGTGCCGGTCTCCTGGAGCTTGGTCTCGGTGGCCGCATTGTGAGTTTTGGGAAGATAGAAAAGATGCGGTTTGGCTTTGGTTCTGATGAAGTTCATCAGCGTACGTGTCTGCGCCTCCCAATCGTCGTGCTGTCAAATCAAACACCAGACAATCTTCAACACTTTGAAAACTCAAGTGGTTTTTCATGTTTGTGTGTGCAACTTCAAAAGAGTTTCTCGGGTGCAAAATGACCGGCTTCAATTGACAATCAGCCAAAAGTGGAGGCATTGCAGCCAACTGACAGGGATTTCCGACCAATCTCACTCACACTTTGTACAAGCTCCATTTTGTGCTCGAGACGTTTGAGTTTCTGCTGATGCTTTCTGCGCTCTTGGAAGAGACCCTGACGTTCTCTACGTATCTCATCTTTTTCCGCCCTGGCTCGCTCTTCCAATTTCTGTTCTATCGCCTGTCTCTGTTCATCCTGCAATGTGGGTGATCAATTGGTGACATGGGTTTTTATTTTCATTGCAGGTGCAAAACAGAAAGTCTTGTCCCTTATTTGACTCCAATCCCCATTCCTTCCGGAGTGTTTCCAAGTTATGTGCATGTTGTACAGGTTTCACTCACTTTCCTTCGCGTTTACACGTGCAGGTTCACCACACGCAGTTCGCAAATTGATTACACATGGATGAAACGTACCTTTTCTTTTTTCACCTCGGATTCTGCCTGGAACTTACTGAGGGTGCCCAACAGAAGGCCAAACATCCGCTTGTTCCTGCAAGCGAAACAATTTTGTTCAGTTGAGAAAAAAGTGCCGTTGCCTTGTCTCCTTTGTCATGGGATTCCCTCCTGAACAACAATGAAGCGACTGGTAATTTTCCCACCTGTCCTTGCCCTCCTTGTTTTTTCCTTCCTCGCGGATTTTGTCTTGTCTCGTTCTGGTGTCCTGTGGGGTAGCTATCACAGAGGACTGGACAACCGGCTGCAAACACAATGTTCTCTCATGAATGGACCAACTGATTGCTGGAAATTGCATCTTGTCTTTGTCTGCAATGACTGTCATGGTGGCAAGGCTCAACAAAAAGGAATGAAATGCCCACCTTGTGTGAGAGATCCTCCTCGTCGCCACTGTCCTGTCCTTCCCGCTGTGGGCCTCGGCCAACTCGCGGTCCCAACCTGTTAGGGTGGTGAACAAACAAATGCTGTGTTCAATGAAGGGAAATTTCAGTCTTCGGTCAACGAAGGAACTGTGACATCAAGAGTCGAAACTGCAAACCAGGAAATGGGCGTGGGATAAACGTACCTGCTGAACGCTCCTCCGACCACCCGACGTTTCGCAGCAGGTGGACTCGCAAGACCAGCCTCCTCGATACTGCGCCTGGGCGAGAAAGGAAAACTGAAGGACGACGCGAACACATCATTCTCTGAACTACACTTGGATTTACTCTTGCACCTGAGGGGTGAACACTGCCCAGCTTTACTGAGGCAAAAACGACCTCAGGTGAACAAGAATTCCTACCTGGCCAGCGAGAACAGCCTGCCTCGCCCCCCTTCGTCTCTGCCTCCTGCGGACACCCTGCGCTGCTGACCCATTGGACCAGGCCTGCAAGATGAAAAGTTCTTATTTTCGCCAGTGCAACACAAAACAGTCCATGATTCTCCGTCACCGTCAAAACACCAGAAGGCGTCAGCTGACTGGTCAGTCTGCGTGTGCGAGTACACACACCGTGCAGCAACATGCAGCTGCTCGGGTAACGTCACTTGGAACAAAAGTCAGCACAGCACAGAGTGCAGAGGTGTCTCTTGTGAACAGTCAGTGACAGTTATGCTCTCCATTTACGAGTGCTAGAAAACGACTCACACCACTTTTCGCCTCTTTACTCTTGAAAGTTGAAAAAGAGAATGGAAGTTAGAAATCTAAACACTTCGGTTGAGACAAAGAAGACTGCTTCTGGGGCTGGGGAGGGTCCGTCCGCGACAGACGACGACGACAGGGTGACTCACATTTTGCACGCTGAATTTGATCTGTTTTAGTCAGGTCTGCACATTCCTTGACCAGACACCACACGATTGCGTTGAGCGATGTAGAATCTACGATGAAATGTTTGTAGTTTGGGGGGGGGTGTCACATGTCTTCATTTAAAACATCAGTTATACGGCAGACCTATCACTTCTCATACATTGGAAAGAACGCTGAACAAACCTCAGCTCTCCGGGCGTTCTTCCGGTTAATTTTTTGATGTTATCATCAACATCTTTGAGGTTTTCTTTCGCTTTTTCCAACTCATGTTGCAGAGCGGCAACACCACGCACGGCCGCCATTTTGAATCAGCTTACTAAAAATAGGGTTCACAGAACAGAACGAAATTTAGAACACGCGTCTGCTGGCAAATGTTATTTTGCAGCAAAATCGGGAAAGGTGGGAACAGATAATCTTAAATGTAAGTTCAAACAGTGCTGAGAGTTTGTATGCAAGTTTTTCGAGAAAAAGTTGCTCACAGAAATTCGTTTTGTTTGCTGCTTTGGTCATCAGTATTTTAGTTCATTCCCGCAAAAAACGCACACAAACACACATGCGCACACACACGCACGCACACAACCAAAAAGAAGAAGAAAAAGAGCGATGTTCAGAGCGTTTTTTGCTTTTGCAAGGGCACCACCGTGAGCGGAATGGTCTCCGTGTTCTGGGGGGGAGGGGTACATGTATGGTCTTCAAGTTCTCCAGGGGTTCTACA
>JAAUYG010023244.1_pt1 | contig 12497 bp, 7 predicted proteins | sample 7278091 | NCBI WGS metagenome assembly JAAUYG01 (sample SAMN14350201, study PRJNA611818) | marine sediment metagenome | isolation source: surface marine sediment (0.6m) | place: French Polynesia: Moorea | collected 2018-08
CATCGACCGATCACCTGATTACTCGTACGATGCTGTCGCTTCATCGTACAACACTCGCTTTTGTTGCACAACGAACGCACCAGGACCTAAGACATCGCACGATCTATTACATATCATTGCACAACGGTCGCCTAACTTCAGAACGTGCGTGCTTTCGTACGAGCATCTTTTTCATGCGAACATTCATAAATCAGATTGCGAATTTCTTCACTCGCACGACCTTTTGGTCGCATCCGATCGTGCAACAATTGTGACAGGCCCCTAGTTGAACACTAGTGCCACAAATTTCTAGACACGTGTGGAAATATAGAATACGTACTAAGGAAAAAAGGGAGACTCAAAAGCAAAGTTTATACATGGATCTCCCTTGACTTACTTTGAACGATATATACTATTATTATAAGATAGATAAGATAAGATAAAAATTTATTTATCGTCGGTGCGATCTATAAAACAAGTCACATTAGTAGCCCGCACTATTGGCCGACAGTGATATAACATATGATAATGTAAACAAATGTGAGGCGATGAGGCGACGGCGTGAATTATGAGAATACATATTACATTCATAATCTTTCTAAAACTCATGTATGACAGTAGCTGCAGTTACACTGCTTGCCATTTCATGTCCGTATCGTAACTTTAAAATCTTCGACACTAACAGCTTCTTTAACAAACATTACTTAAAAGACTCCCCTCTTTTGCACCTTGATACACAAAAGAATTGCACCCGTATGTTACCGTGTTAAAAGACCGCTGTTCCAACGGCTTTATACATCTAGTGCTCTAAAACGGATCTATTTTGCTAATTTAAAGGTTTTCCATTATATACAGGTCCAAAATTGTGATAAGCTTTACACACTTCAATTATCATCTGGCGTAAGTGTTGTACATATATATAAGTGGTCTGTTTGCCTTTTCGTTCAAGGTGGCGTAGTAGTATGATCGTTTATTATAGTGGCATACGTACATTTATACATAAAGGTTATAACACAATGTTTAATCTGTACGTCCAGCCCAACAGAGCTTACAAGTCACTACGATGTCTTGTGAACATTTAACCTTCGAGGCACCAGCATTTATTTATAACACCTTTAATATTTCTGCACGCTTCATAAATGCATTTAAGAGATGTTTTGCTAACTTGTGTGGGCAGTATTCCATAACAAATTTAAGAATCAAAGTTTTATCTTGATTTACATATGTATGCTCAGATCCAAGACACAGAGTTTTTCTTTCATGTTCATACATAATACAGTTAAAAAGAAAGTGAATTCATCTTCTACCCCATTCTTGCAGAATGGACATGTCCTATCATGTAAAGATTTTTGTCTATATCGGCCTACTTCCACCTCTATTGGCAGAATACCTAAAAGAAATTGCGCCAAAACTGATCTCTCTTTTTTATACATATTCAATTCTAAATATCTTTCTCGACCCTTGTCCCGTTTAAATTCTTTGTATAACCTTAATTTGGGCTTATTACAAACATTTTCTTTCCATGTTTTAGTTTCCAAATCCCTAAGTTGCTGCTCTTACTATCACATTTATGTTACATATTAAGAAGTTATCATACATAAATTAAATATCTAATATCTTTAATATTTTTAGTACCTCTGAACACCAATTGTCTCTTCCTTCTCCAAACTCTGATAGAAATACATGTTTTGTTATTCGATTATTTCTCATATTTATTAACCTATTCCAAAATCTTATATTTAACCATCGCCTACTTTTACTGTTTAGCCAGCCAAACTCCCCTTCTAACCCGAACGTCGGTGGAAACCTATGAACTCCAAGAAATACCCTTTGTGCTCTATACTGTACACTGTCTATCTTACTGAATGACTTGAACCCCTAAACTCCAGACCCATAATCTAGAACTGGTGCTACGTAATTACTGTACAGTGCCTCAAAGGTCTTATAACTCATATCTGGGTAATACTTATAATTTATAACTGGCGTAACTGGCAGTGAAATCATTATACACGTCTCGTAGCGCTCTATACTGTATCTTTTCGATTTTTTTCAAGTCCTTAGATATACGTGCCAGGGCGTTTATTTGCCTGCCTGTCTTAAACTTTTGCTACAAATGGTGGCTGCATCGGAGCTGCTGAACATCAGTTTGTCTATCAACCTGAATATCAAGCAGTTTACACGAATCTAATGGAATCAACACTGTATTATTAGTAATAGCAACATGTACATTGGTCTTTTGTTTGTCGAAAATGATGAACTGAAACTTATTGCGATTGGCTGTCATATAGTTTGACTCAAACCAGTTTAACATTCCCCTATCGACCTCTGCAATTTGTTGTTAGTTGTTCAACGTTATTTGACACCCAACCGTATTGCCATTGTATATATCACAAATATTACTCACCATATACATGGACCATTGAGAATATTTAACCAAATCAGTTGATAAATGGTTGTGCAAAACGCATTTAATATGCACATTTTTTTCTACTTAATAACAGTTGAATTTACATCAAGTCACCCTTGTAGATAATTGACTTTTAGACATTTCTTAAATTTCAGAAAATCGACTGGGTTTTCCTTCATCGCTAATTTTGTTCCACACTAAAACACCCAAAGGGATTTCTTTCTTGTTCTATGATACCTAATAGAAAAATTCAAAAAAGTTGATTGTCTAGTTATATAGCTACAATCGTCGCTACTTTTTTGAAGTAACATCGCAGGCTTGCTGACAAATAAGCATAATATGCCTGATGCATAAAGAGAGATGTATTGAAATTGACAAGTTCATAATTAGTTAATAAATGTTGATCCTGAAACAAAGGTGCTGTATGAGATGAGACATATAGTCAGACTTTGATATCAACCTCACTACTGGAACAGGAACAACTTCCCTAACGATGTTTTAAATGTATTTGCCCACACCTCACAACAAAAAGTAAAATACGGTCGGATTAGCGACATGTACAGCTGCCTTAATACAGACATAGACAAACGGAATTTAACTTCCCACAGTATACCAATATGCATTTGGTTACCTTTGTTTATTTGACCTTAATATGCTCCTTCCAGTTAAGCTGTGTGTCAATATATACCCCAAGATCATCAGTAGATCATCGGTAGCTCTCAGACCAGATATGATGAGGTTGTCCAGTCTACTATACTGTTGCATTCCAGTTCATTTACTCTTGCTTCAATTTTTTAGTCCTTTATCGAAACAGAGGAATCTAGGTTGGTAATGTTATTCAGTAACGAAGAGATCGTGTCCTGATTTTTTTGCAGCCTGGCTTCAGATAACTGTTTTAAGTCCTTGCTAATAGTGCTTGAAGTTTCTTTAATTTCCGTGATATCTTTTTGGCAGCCATATTCTATCGATAAAGTGAGTCGGGAACAAACGGCAACCATTGACAGCTGGACGTGATGAACATAAACGGCGATAATATGTCAAGTGTAGCAAACTGAATGCCAGTAAAAAGTGGACCAGCCCACACGTCAAGGGTTGAGACATTTCAAGCACATAAAGGGTCCATGCGGGTGGAATCTGCACTATTGACTTCATATACTAGTGAGTTGAGGAAATGCATTTTATAATGAAATAAAGGTACGTGAGAAAACCCCATTGACACCCCACTATATTGTCCCCGATACGAGTCCCAAATTTCAATCAAGCCATTTCTAAGTTACGAGACAATTTTGAGTCAGCGACAGAATAACCCCTAAAAGACCTCGAACACTATCAGGTCAAAAGTAGCCCAAATTTCAGTCTCGCTCTACGCGTACGGTCAGATGGTTTCGAATTATGGGCCACTTTTCAGACACGTGTTCCGAATAGTCCCAAAATGACACTGGAAACTAAAAGGCCAAACAATGTTGTACTGCCATCCCTATGTCCAACATTTCAGTCCGTTTCGCCGTACAAGTCGTTTTCAATATATTGTACTAGGTGTCCTTGGGTCCCAAATTTCAACCTGTTTCGCTTAAAGGTCAGCTAGTTTTCGAGTTACAAGCTAGCTTTGAGAGAACTGCACAGAGCACATAAATGAAATTTACTAATAAATGGCCAAATGTACCACTTATACGTTATACCAGTTTCCTACAATCCCAAATTTGAGTTTGTTCGCTTCATGGTAACTCGTTTTAGAAATGGGTACATAAGTTGTTTGTTTTATCATAATTTACAGTACAATGGCAAATTTATGAATTTATAATTTCACTATAAAAATATTCAAATGTAATGTATTATGTAATATTATTATTGAGACATTTTAATTGAGGCATACCATAAATTAAAGATTTTTTTATTTCTTTTTGTCTCTTCCATTAAAGTTACATTCCGACCAAAATACAAGGGGCAGGGTGCCACGTTTGGCCGATTTTTCATGAAAATCTACATATGGAATATCAGTGACATGTGCGAGTGTTAAAATCATTCTCCTAGACGTTTTTGCACGAAGTTACGCGGATTTATTTGGGTCAAAAGGTTACCCTAAGTAGCATGTAAAACATCTTATCATCAGTCTTTTTGCCAATAGTATATTTGGCTGATGTTTTAGGAATACCTTTATATGTGACGGCCTTTGCCAGGGTTACAACATTATCCCTAGGAGATTTTTTCACTGGGTTATAGGAGTTTTAGAAGTTTTATAGTCAAAATTTCCCAAATGTTCAATTTAATTCATTATATCGAAAAAGACTTTTAAGATTCACAACAAGGCATGTCATGTGAGTTACCGTATGGTGTATGTCACTGTTTGTGGATATTGTGTAAGAGCAGAATAGAATAGAATAGAATATTAAAATAGAATAGAATATTAGAATAGTATATTATAATAGAAGATTATTAGAATAGAATAGAATATTAGAATAAAATATTAGAATAGAATTTTAGAATAGAATATTAGAATAGAATCGAATATTAGAATAGAATAGAATGAAGCTTCATTTTAACGTTGGTAGCTAGTGGTAACAAAAACAGCAATACATTGTACTATTATCCGACCAACGATGCATGCCCATATTGATTAATGAATATGATTAATAAGATCAGTTAACGAACTAAATAATATATACAACTATTCAATTGACATGAATAGAAAGAAGCGATGAAGGTGCAGGGAATTCTAAAACCGCTGTAGCATATATAAAATACAGTTAGAATGATTAAATTCACACACTTCATATTCCTTACCATTTAAAAATCTTTGAACTTCTGGGCACTAGAAGGCGTTATAAAAGACAAATAATAGCATCAGAAGACTTACAAACATGCCACAAAGTTAGGCATAAATCTGCACACACTTTGTAGACTAAATTTACACGTTCATTTAACTTAATATCGTACATGGAGCTAGTCTTACTTTAACCATCAATGTAAGCGTATAATAGATGCGTTTGCTTCCATAACATTTTCAGTAAACCAAGGTAGCATACATGTATCATTGAGTTAAGTTCTTCAGCTTCAATCTCACTTCCTCATCTGATTTTCAACTCATAGGACCCGTATTATCATCGACATAATTTAGATATCACACATTCTGCAACTTCAATAACAAAATAATGATTTGTGAACATATTAAACATAAATGATCCTAAAATGGAACGCTGCGGTGTTCCCTCAGACAATAGACATCAGTCACCTCGACCACTTTCACTCTATGCATCCTTCCAGTAAAAAGCTGCTCACCAACTTGCAATCACTTCATCTAGCCCATATGCTTTCAGGTTTGCAATTAGAAGTCCACGTGGGAGGCAATCAAAAGCCTTTGACAAATATGGGGTTAAAATTCCATACATTTTGTCAGCGTCAAGCGCATCCTTACAGTTTTGAATTAAATGCGGTAAAATACCCAGTGTACCGTTACTACCTAAACATCACGAAAAACCGAGATACACAGAGAACAGCCGAGAAACACCGAGAACAAGCACGAAACAAACGAGAACAAATTAATTAACCTTATCGGGTGAAGTATGATAGGTATTACGGGTAACCTGACATATGAAGTGTTTATACATTGGAAAAGTTCTTTTAAGAAGCACTTGGGAGGGAGAAACGTTTGAACATTTTCGACCACAAAAGCCACATACATTTTGAATATAAAATTTTGGTTTAATGTTGATCAGGACCTATGCAGTAGCCTAGGATTGTCAGAATTTATATACCTAACTCCATTTACAGCGTGATTTTGTTAAAGACTACTAACATGAAATAAGCCAAATTAAAAATGGGATGCAATAAATAGAAAAAAACCCAACAACATCCAGCTAACATGCGAAGAGGATTCCTTAATTATGGTTGAGTGGATTACAATCCACATCCCCGCAAAACTTGCACAATATCTATACCAAGCTAGAGGTGATGAAGTTAAACTTATTTGTTATCGGTTGTTTCATGGAAATTCAATCTTGTTCTTGGTGATGTTCTCTGTGTTTCTCGGTTGTTCTCGGTGTTTCTCGGTTGTTCTTGGTTGTTGTCGGTGATTAGGCATCCCCTCCCTCAGGACACGTATGTCTGGAACTAGGATCATGTTATATCCGGATAAAGTCCCCTGGATAGCTATCCCGGGGATAGTCTAGATTTTATCACGGTCTTCACAAAGTGGGGATATACTGGGGGATAGCTATTCTGAATCTGTTAACTATGTCTGATTTTGAGACATTCGATACGCCACTACAATTTCGCGGTGATTCTGTTAGAATTGAAGGGGTTTTGTTTCAGTGTGCGCAGAACCCCCGTATTTCGAAATGTGAGATAAGATATAAATTTATTGACAACCACATACGTACAGTTGGTTTTGATAGAAGACGTGACCAGACTGTCATAGACTGGCATATCACATAAAGCATTCAACTAATATGGCATTCACCCAATGGCACATGGCACTTAGTAAAGCCCAGAATAATAAAATAATAAAATAATCCTTGAAACATTACGGTAAAGTAAAGGAATCCCCTCGGTAAGGTATTTACTGGGAAATGTAAACACTACAACTGGGTAAAATATTTTAGTGTGCATAGAAACTTTAAAATCACTAGCAGTTGCGCAAGACCCACGGTGTTAGGGCATTATGACATCTGTTGCTCATGACTTTTATTGCGGCCATGCCTCAGATAGTACGGTTGATCCCTAGTCAGGGAGCTTACTACATGTATATTTAGCAAGCTTACTACCTCCCAGTCATACTCGGTACGGCTTCCACCAGTAGCCAACAATATTACTAGTGAAAAGTAATCTTAGGTGCTTTATCAGTTTTTCTTTTTAATAATTGACCGGTAAATTACAGATCATTTCCTCATCATGCGGTAGACTTAGCAGTTATTCTAACTAGGTACCCCCAAACCAGACTTTATTACCTTCCTGGGGCCCAGAACAGTCAATTTGTGGCCAGGTGCTATTTAACTCCCTGTGGTTTAAGCCACCCCGATAATGTTCTAAAGTTTTCCCAGCCAACCCACAAGTTTTCTGAGGTAGACAGATATCCTCTTTGTCCATTGATACCAGTCTCACTGTGTCGAATCCCCTACTTTTCTGTCAAACTCTCTGTTTATACAAGCACCCCCTCAAATCTGGGCCTAAATGACTAAAATATGGTAATAATTAGTTCCGCCCAGCAGTGCCAACCCCCTGTTGGACTGGTGGCGCTCCCTGGTGGCCAGATCAGAGAACATTTGTAAAATTACTATCTACAAGTTTAATATCTTATTTTTTTTAAATGAGAATGATTACCTCCCGCAAGTAAGATTACTAAATATAGTAAGCTCCCTGACAGCAGGTAATGGGTCCGCTTGTGACCTTCCTTCTTCATTCTTGTAAAAATGTGTTCACATGATATGACTGTGCCAAGTGTTTATAGGAGTACCAGTCATGCATAAGGATCACTCAGTTACTGTGCTAAAACATTAGTGTTGTTAAATAGATGCTTATAGTCAAGGCAGTTATAAATTATTTACCTGCGGATATAATTTGGGGTATTTTAAAAAATAGATGCACGTTAAGTCATTCACGGCAATTATGAAGATATAAATTTTCTGTCTATGTATTAACTTGGGGTTATATATGAGGGATCGAGGAAGATTGCCACTGTAATTTATTAGAAAGTTGTTAACTAGAGAATGCTAATTAGAGAATATTAAGATATATAATACAGGTAAATAGAAGCTAATAGAGTAGAATGTATTCGAAGCAATTTTGTTTGCCTCGGTCGGTACAACTTGCCTGCTGGGTAAAATGTATAATTGTATTCACCGAATCTTTGTTTACAGCTGTATATTTTGTTCAAGCTGCTTTTATTTCATATGCTGACTATAGGTGTTATTTTCAATCTGTTAATACACCAGACACTGTTATCATATCAAGAGACAGTCACCCACCTTCCGCAAACTATAATGCATGTTTAAGCATTTTTGCTGGATTTGCTTTTATGTCGCATATACCATACCATAATATTGACTATGTGGACGGACTTAGATTTACTGATTCTTTTATCTGTTAGCGATTACTGACTCTTACTCATTGCACTGTGTACCGCTTTTCTCCAATTAAGGAGGTACTTGACAGGAGAACGTTTCCCCCAGCGATTCACCGTCAGCTACAGAGATGTTTATGAATGACACCCTAGCCCCTTAACTGTTGCTGCTAGGATATCCGTTAAACCGAATTTGATACATATATGGTAACATACTACATTGGATACGTTGATTCTTTCACGAGGTACATCGTTTCAACATGGTTAAAGTGCCCAAGGGAAATGCGTAAAAAATAAGTGCCACCATCTTGGTTTTCTCTTTATCCGATGGATAGGCTATATAGCATGTATAGAGGCCGACAGGAACGTTGACCTTTCAGATGGCATGTTGACAGTTAATTCGCCCATAATCCGGCTGACCAAACAGGAAAATCCACTCCTCTCCTGTAACTAGGCTTCCGTGTCTGTAACGAACCACGCGGTATATCACGTACTTGGTGGTCTCTCCCCCTTGGTTCATTCTGTGTGTCTGTGTGAGTTCGTTAAGAAGTACATGCCTCATCTGGCTTTAAGATCTGGGAGCAGCTCCTTTAATGGTGAGTCTTTGGCTGGTCAAGGCAGAAACGGGGGACCGTTTATAGTTTGTATTTTTGTGTGTGCCAGTTACTTCATTTGGAAGTTTCCAACCTTAAACGCTTTATCGGCGTCTTATCTGTGGCTTTGTTGTGGGAGAGTTGCGAGATTATTGAGGACAAATTTAAAGACGTGCATGTAAAGATTTTCGACTCAATACGATAGCTGTTTTGGGAAGTTTGTACACGTTGTTTAGAAAGAGTAAGCATTAGTTCATGTTATAAATGTTATGCCTCGATATCGACCGACCTCTGTATCAATGCAGCAGTTGAGCCTGATCACTGTTCAAACTCAGGAGATACCACGTCTGGAAGGAGTTAGTGGCCTCTCTTTGGGCCATGCTGAAAAGAAAATGGGAGTTGGAAATGAAATGGCAAGTAAATGTATAAGGCTGAAGTATTGTGTTTAGCGCGATAATGGAGCTGTTTTTTATTATTGGGGCTGATTTCTTGGCCGCACACAACTGTGACTTGTTACTACACCAGAAGCTTTTCACCAACAGAGAACATCAAGTTTATTAATGTTCCAAGCGCGTAAAGGCCACCCGCGCCAAGCTTAAGCTAGCCAGATGTGTTGAGCTATCACCACAAACTGAAGAAGGGTCAGCTGGAAAGCTATACAGAGTATCAAGTACTTTTTATTACTCTTTATAGTCTGTCACGCAGCCTGCTGATAACAGTTGGCAGTATGCCAAAGATGGCCTGGCCATAGGGTCATCACTCACAGTGCTTGACTCGGACATTCACTATCTGCCAGCGATGAACTTGTGAGATGTGCCTTGCACCTTACCTGAATGGACACGTATTAAAGATGTTTATTCTGCCACATCTCTAAGACAAACCTGCGAGAGTTTCAGGCGGCCCCCAGTTTTCTGACTGGGACTCAGATGACAAAGGGTTACCATTGGATATGCGTGTAACCACTGCGACCAGCTATGAGAGCCCACGGAGGTGGTCCCACTACAACACTCGCATGGACCTACACATGAAACCAAAATATCTGCCGAAACACTTGCCCTTAGTGGAATGCGTAGCAAAAGACATCTCTTTGTGGAGAGTGGGAAGAAGTAGATGTGGCCATCTATTAGTACAGAGACAGATTCAGTATAGTGACCCAGATGACATGGGGTGTGATGCTCTGGTCAATCATTTCATAGAGCATCGCCCTATACGACTACCACCCCTTCATTTCCCCATCACTAACAAAATTTGGGAAAGGCTAAGGTACAGAAGATGCTAGACCAAGGTGTGATAGAGTCATGCCAGAGGAGCTGGACAAACCCAGATGTTTTGGTCACCAAGATGGCTCTACCAGATTTTGTGTGGATTATCGTAAGGTTAAGGAAGTCACACGCAAAGATGCCTATCCTTAGATAAATTAAATCTCCTAATGTCTGTTAGTTAAAATTCACTATGAAGTACCTACACAGCATCGTGGCTGTGCCTGCAGTTGTCTGAGTGCCATCGAGTGATTCCTCTGCCGACCCGAGACCAGCTCAGTATTTTTCAGAAATGACCAACAAATTGTTTAGGCTTCTTCTCTACTTACAAATTATCTGTTGTGCAGCTGCTGTCACACACTATTTATATTGTACCTGCCAGTCATCGTAAAGAATCCTGGCTTGGAGTATCCGTGATATTATGTTATGATATATATTCAGGCCCCAATCTGAATCACAAGTCTAGTCCACGCACTTACAACTGGTGTCCCCTTCCCTTCATTGTCAATCAATGAACATGTGCGCACCCTACTGACGTACTTCATTGGCCAGAAATGGGTTTCACACACTGCACTGGCCATCATCCCACGCATCATGTCGCACTCTTTTTATTCCTCAATCCCTACTCTTTTTATTCTTCAATCCAGATATTACATTCCCTGTTTCATTTTCTGTTTAAGGATGTAGAAAAAAAATAGAAAATAGTTTTTGCCTAGGGGTCCAAAGAATATTCCTCATCTGAATTAGAATTGGGTATCTGTTGTGTAATTCCTTTCCCATAATTACTGAATACATTAGCAATATTTCGGGGTTCTAATACCCTATGGCTATTGATTAAAAAGTCAAATTCAACTGGATCATTTTCTCTTGTTTTCCTATAAACTGGTGTAAAAACTGGTGTAAATGTTTCTTTAATATCATCTTTCACTTGCTTTTTTAATATTATTAAATATATTTCTACACATTGAGTATAGCAGGCAAGAGATTGGTCGTAAAATTTATGGGTTGCCTCATCTTTATTCTATATAGTTTGGTTAGTATTCTACTTGATTTAATATTCCCTCTGTTATCCATGGTTCTCGGATTAACTTATCATATGGTATTAATTATGATTGAATGATTACAATAATACCCCAACGGGGCTACACTAAGAACTAGTAAGGCGAGCTAGCAACACCACGCCACCCAATGGCAAATCTGCCAAATCTTAACCAAGCATAGCTTGCTGATCAGGTTTCCAAGACGGCAGTCCCTGCTGTGAGCAGACATACATAATGGGGATTCTAGGTTAAGACATATACTCTTGGTATGGGACCATACCAAGGCAATATAAAGTAAATATTGTGAAAACATAGCAGGTAGGGAATCAAACAAATCATGCTATAGGTATGGTGGTCTCATTGTAATGGTAAAAATAGATTTGTAATAACACAATGTTGCAATTCTTAATATTAGAAAAATAGGAATCAAATTCCACTTTGGCACCACATATAGGTGATGAGCCTTAGTCCATGCGCGGCTTCTTGAAACCAATACAATGCCAGCCGTAACGGAATATAAAACTGGAATAGCTACTTTGTATCTAGACAGTCGGTTGCTGTGCAACGCGAGCGTGGCATCCAGGTTGGCAAAAGATACTACATCCTTATCAGGGCCCTTAAATTGACGCTTCAAGGTCAGCCAAGATCAAATGTAATGGTGCAGCTGGACTAATCCATATGACACCTGCTGGAGTTTATGCAGTTACATGGGGTAATTGGCGACCTTTGATTTGACATTTCAAAACCTTTCTAAGTAAAATTTATGCGGCAATGGACTCCTCAAAAAGGAGTTTGAATATGTAATAGCAATCAACTGTCTCATCGCACGAAAAAGTTGTTACCTGTCCGAAGCATATAATAATTCGCTGAAAAATTACCTCAGCCAAACTATTTTTAACTGTCCCTGTTCCCATGTTTGTTTGTTTGTTTGTTTTCGCATAGCCAGGTCGCCCTGGGATATACAGTGCACTCCCGACTTTGTCGGTGCTCTACCCTTTGCAGGGGAGCGGCGCTTCACTCGGTACAGCACTTGCTGTAACATATTCTCTCAATGCTTCACTCGGTGGCTACAGCAGTAGCTGTAACATTCTCTCAATGCTTCACTCGGTGGCTATAGCACTTGCTGTAACATATTCTCTCAATGCTTCACTCCGTGGCTACAGC
>JAAUYG010075872.1_pt1 | contig 12491 bp, 12 predicted proteins | sample 7278091 | NCBI WGS metagenome assembly JAAUYG01 (sample SAMN14350201, study PRJNA611818) | marine sediment metagenome | isolation source: surface marine sediment (0.6m) | place: French Polynesia: Moorea | collected 2018-08
AGCTGAGCAGCTTGGCAGAGCTACTCTACCACTGCTGCTACCTTATAAAAACCCTTGTCACTGCTAGCCTACCAGAGTATGTTGCCACACACTCACCTAAGACTGACTACCTAGGGCCCTTTAGAACTCGACATTTGCTATGCTGTTCTTGCCTCTTTCTCGATCACTTCCAATCCCTGGCTTCCTATATATTTCCTTGATGAACTCGACATCAGTTGATTCAGGGACCCAGGCAAGATCTTGCATAACTTTGAATCTGATCTGATCTGATCTGATCCCCCTCACATCTTTCATCCTGAACTTGTGCCTGAGATGTCACAGCTTCCTCGCCACCCCCACACACCTAGCAAAGTTCGGGCAAAGAAACACAAACAGCCTGCTCGCTGGTCCTCTACGGTTGGCCGAAGCAATCATCGCACAGAGATGTCGTGAGATTCGACGCGACTGATTACACGTAATTGGTCGATCCTAATTGGGCATCGTTTGGTCCAATCAAACAAGATGGAATGTCATGGCGCGTTTGCGTGTGTCATTACGCCACGACAAGCGGGCAAAGAAGACAACATATTCTCTCTTCCAAAAGGAAACCAAAGACGACCTTTCGATTCCTGCAGATGGTTTCTTGAGACTATAGACTCCACCCTGCTGTTTTTGTACCAGAAACTCATCCTTCCCCAACTGCTGGAACCTTGGTGTCTTGTATGTTTTCGTGGACCTTGGGCCACTGCTTTGGGGCTTACCCTGACCTTTTCCGGAATCGAATATTACTTGTCAAATTTGTTGAAAACAAAACACGTTTTGATTTTGCCTTTTGGTCAAATTTGTTGAAAACAAAACACGTTTTGATTTTGCCTTTTGGATACATGTGTTGACCTTATTTTGCAAACACAGTGTGCAGCACATTCTGCATTTGGCGATTCTGGGTGCATTTTGAGAAACAAAAACAAACCGTTGAGAAACAAAATTGACTTACCTTTATTATTTCCTATATAAGTTGCATTTTCGTTAATTACGTGAGGAGATGCACTCATTTCAGTGCTTAATTCCTCGACATCGTCTCCTCCAGTGACCTGAACGTTTTGGGTCAATCCCCCCAACAGGCGACTTCCTGAAAACACGAGGTGATCCGATCAAGTTGTGAACAACAACAGGAAAGCTTTTCTTTCACATGACCTTCTTTGCAAAGAGCGAGAGAGAGAGAGAGAGAGAGAGGAGAGACCCGACGATTTCAAATTACAAAGTGCCTTCATCCACTTGTTGGTCTCTCCAAAGAAGTTTTCTTTTGTGCCACGCATGTCCGCTCTCTCTCTCTCCCCTCTCTTTCTTTCTCTCTCTCTTTTTCTCTCCCTGCTCTCTCTGTCCTCTCTCTGTCTCTCCCCCTCTCCCTTTCCTTCTCACCTTTCTCCCCTCCATCTCTCTCACTCTATCTCTCTTCTTCCCTCTCTCTCTGTCCTTCTCTCTCTGTCCCTCTCTCCATCCCTCTTTCTGTGTCCCTCTCTTTCTCTCTCGCTTTTTCTCTCCTCTTCTCTCTCTCTCTCTCTCTCTGTCTCTCTCCCTCTTAACTTTCCCTCTCACCTCTCTCACCTCATTCCTCCCTTCCTCTGTGCCCCACTCTCTCTCTCTCTCTTCCTCCATCTCTCTTTCTCTTTCTCTCTCGGTGGTCAGAATGTGAAATCTCCCTATTGAAAAACAACCGCAGCAGGGTGCCAGGCGCCCTGCCGGCTGAGTCTAAGGCTCAAACACCAAGAGACTTCTTGACTTCTCTAATTGCAATTCTCAAAAAGAACAAGAACCCATCAAACAACAGGATTACTTACCTATTAAAACAACAAGCTGCGTTATCAGCAGCCGAGTGCGCCGCGTCATCGTCACCGCTGAGTTTTGGCTTCAGGACTCAGACATGGAAAAATCAACTTTCGCATCTTTTGAATTGGATTTGTCTGCAACAGACACTGGTCACTTGCACTTTTACGGGCATCTGAAGAAAAATACATTGACAAAAAAACCGATGAATCAGATTTTTCAGCCTGTCTCCTATCTCGGTACAGAGACCCAGACGTGCCTTGATGCGTTTTGCTCGTTGATTTCAGAGACAGTGTCCAGAATGTTTGCAAAGATTGTTGAATCAAAAAATTGTCATTTTTATTACCAAAATTCACAAAAAGATGGTATTTTCCTGTGAATAAACTGAAATTCCATTTTCAAACACCCATAAAAGTTAACCTGACCATGGCTCGAGCAGTTTCACTGTGCGTCGTTTCTCTTCGTACCTTCGCACGCGACGCTGCGTGTCCGCGGTCCAAGTTCCCTCAGTCTGCGTTCTGAGATTTAGCCTCTTCCCTAGATCCAGCCTCGAGGTGTTCAATTCCTGTCACAAATGGTAGTTGCTTTTGGCGTGGTCATCGTTTTACAACCAATTTTATTTTTGAGTTTAGCTAAATTCTGTCTTCGTTCTCTAAAAAAATATGGGACACACAGCAAATTGCATTTCTAGAAACATTTTTGATTTGTTCGTTACGATGACTTGGAATATGAAAACTACCAGACGTATCAACAAAAGTATGTAGCACACAGAGAAACATTCGGCTTCGCTCAAAATTTGCTTGAAATAAAACAACCAAGTGGCACAAATCCTCTGCACTTCTTTACGAGATGTTTGTCCCAAACTGCGAATTCCTGACTCAGACAAAAAACACATCAAAGCAGGTTTTGCGTTGCAAGTCGTCGGGATTTTAGTGCATTTCAGGGTGACAGCTTTGCAATTGTGCAAACAAGAGAAAACTGGCAAATTGCAAAAGAAGAAAAGAAAAGCTACATGTACACTTGCCGAAAATAAAAGCAGTGCAACTGCGCCAAATGAAAAGGTCCAAACTGAAAAGTGAAGCAAGAAATCGAACCTGTCAAAGTCAAAATTTCGTCACTTTCCCAAGTGAGTGAACACACAGAGTCTAAACTCAGGACGCGCACTCAAGCTGACAGACTCCTCCAGATAGATACTGCGGGCCCAGGACGGAAGTCTAAACTCAGAACGCACACTCAAGCTGACAGACTCCTCCAGATAGATACTGCGGGTCCAGGACGGATGTCTGCGCAGAGATAGAGCCGCGGGAAGCGGATTAAAGCTGAGTGCAGCCCGCAAAGTGACGGGCTGTGTCCAATTAGACTTTGCCGAACGTCCGTGGAGGACGCTGGAGCCCACTCTGAACCGCAAAAGAAAAAGTGTCCAAAATTGCAGGATGTTTGGAAGTAAAATTTGTGAGTTGGGACTCCACAAAGTGCATGAAAAATTCCAGTCGAAACCTTGATTTCAAATTACGGTTAATTCGAATCTAGCATTGTTCAGGACAATTCAAACACAAAAAGGCCTAGAATCGGCCACCCCCCAACTTCTAGGGTGCGGGTGACTCCTGGGGGCCGATCACATGGGCTGCGCTCTTCAGGTTGGAAACCTCGGTTACCGTGAGCGGAAAGCCTTTCAGCGACCACTGGATCAAGGCGCATGGTGAAGTCGTGCATCCCAAGAGCATGAAGTGAATCCCAGGAGGTTACGATGACAAAGGCATGTATTTCTCTGTGTTCCCTGATCAAAGTGCATCAATTTATAACACCAAATGAAGAATGGACGGCAGAATATTGACCTCATTGTACTTGGTGAGAAACTAAATATATATGAGGAAGGAGACCTTTGGTAGAAATGTGCTGTGGTCGGCAGGAAACTGGAACTTCCCGCCCCATGCCACAATGTTCTCCTGCGCCCTCCAGCAAAAACAACCTTCATTTGTCTTGAAAACTTGATTCCACACAGCAGTTAGAAAACTGAAGCCACGAGCATATGAATTCTGAAACAGAAAATCCCCAAAACTTCATGGAACATGCCCAACCACATGTCTGGCAGCAGTTTTTACATGCAATACAGGCATGGGATGGCAAAACCCCAAAATAGGGGAATTCAAAAAAAACAGAAATTCAGTTTTTTTCTGCAGAAAATTACAGCATATTGACCAGTTTTGGCAAAAAAGTTAGTTACTCTAAAGGTGACTACAAAAATGTCAAAAGTCATCAACAATGCATGTCTTTGATGGAAAAAAAACTGAATTTCATTTTTTTTTTTCATTTCCCTATTTTCAGGTATTGCCGCATGGGACCCCCAATCTTTTGGAAATCTCAAACCTTTTGGGTCCCCCAACCCCAGAGCAATCACTTGGGTAGGCAGCAAAATGCTCAAGAAAGCAAAATTAAGCTCAGGGCTCCCAACATGCAGTGTCCGCTCCGCCCAGCAGATCCGCTCCTTGGTGCCAGAGAATAAGCGAATGAAGATCTCATCAACGTCACGTCACGTCAAGGTTGCCGCATCGCGTGGACAGTTGAAAGAGACAAAAGTCAGTGATCAGTGGCGTCCTGCGCGCTGATTGGCTGTGATTAGTTGTCACCCTGACGACCTGCGTGACAACGGGAAGTAAACACTGAACGCGCAGCATCTTTTCATCAGCCAATCACAGAAGGTCTGAGGACGAGGAACAGCTTTCGTGCTGTCCACAGATCCTGCGGACCTTTGAACCCTGGATTCCAGGAAACGTTCTCAGGAGGTGACCGTCAGAAAACAACCAAGGCAGCATTGTGTTGTGGTGCCAACATGAGACTGAAAAGGCCAAAATGTGACAAGCAGTTTCTGAGATGTTCACCAGAAATTTAAACAGGGAAAAGTAAGAGAGAGAACAACTGTTGTAGATCAACATGTATTCTTTGCCGCAGAAATCATCAAGTTTGGTTTTGCGCTTTGCGGTTTTGTATTGTATTTCTCACGCGCTAAGTTGGGCCGCACAAAGCGCGGTGTTTGCGCCTTGAGAATGCAGCACAGGTACAGTGAATGGAGTCAGTGGCGCTGTGTAAAGCGCCTTTGAACTCGCGGTTTGTTCAGCTGCCTGACTCCAGCGCTGATTGCAGCAGAACCGCAGTCACACCCTCCGCGTAGCTCGTGTATGCGGCAATACCAGAAAATAGGGAATTCAAAAATGGAAATTCAGTTTTTTTCTGTCAAAGACATGCATTGTCAGAGTTTTGACATTTTTGTAGTCACCTGTAGAGTGACTAACTTTTTGCCAAAATTAGTCAATATGCTATTATTTTCTACAAAAAAAACTTAATTCCCATTATTTGTTTTCCCCTATTTTTGGCTGTTGCCTGTGTATAGGGAGACGTGCGGGTAAATGGAGATTCACAGGATTCACGTGAAACTCCGAAATGTTTCCTGCCTCAATAATTGATCAATGCAAATATCTGCATGAACAACGCACACACGCATTGCACACGCACCACACACGCACGCACTGGTTTCACTTGTCAAGTCATGCAGGAGGGCCAGCATGGCTTGACAAGTGCTTCACTGCGAAAGGCTCAGTGGTGATTCCCGCACCACTGGCAATCTGTGTTCTCTCTGTGACATTTCAGAGCATGTCCCAACTAGTGTTACACTGTTGCACAACCATTTGGTGAAGAGCTTTGAAGTGAACTCCATGCAGGGAGGAGCACTTGTCTTTTGAAGGTCATTGATGTTCTCAGTGTGAAAATTAGCAAGTAGTACTGTGAAAACAATCTGTTTTGATGGAGATGGAGAGCTACGAAGCTACATAGCAGCTGCGTTACAGTGAAGCAAACAGAACACAGACACACACATACACACCACACACACAACACCTGAGACACACGTACACACCACACACACAACACCTGAGACACACGTACACACCACACACACACAGAGACACACAGACACAGACACATACACATACAGACACACCTGACGTTGCCACTTGTTGCCACCGGCACGCCGCATCATTACCACTGACTTGCATTCATCATTCATTCAATAGCTTCCCTTTGAAAATATTTTCTTTTCAAAAATGTAAAGAAAATTGCAACCACCTTGCAGAAAATAATTGACACATCATTTCGTGGGAGACTGGTGGGTCTTGGTGCTGGTGGATGATTTCGTAGCCAAGGCAACAGTTGCTTTGAGGATGGCTCGGCTAGCAACGCTTCTGGTTGTTGTGGTGATAGGCGCAGTGTTCAACGCTCAGGTAATGGTCAAGGCCCTTTTGTTTGGCTCCATCAAAATTGTCATCAAACATCCAGAAACAGAAAAAAAACCTCAGAGGTCAAATTGACAAATTGCACAATTCACGGTTCTAAAGGAGTGGCAACATAAAATTCAAAGCAAACTGCAACACTAAGCCAGGACACAACTTTCCTTGTTTCCATTTTGCGGCTGATCTATGATCTCAGGATTACGCGTTAACGCGAGAGAAATTCAAAAAATTACAAATGGGAAATTAAGAAGACACAGAAAATCACTTTTCTTTCCCGTTGTTAATTTTTGTGAAATAAAAGTAACTGACAAAAGTTCTTGAATTGATTAGCAATGTTCAGAAGGATTTGTGTTTGTGGAGCGGTTAAAGCACGACGTGGTTTGCTGGGTGTGCAGTCCTGTCTGCAAAATTCCAAACAGTTTCTGCCGTTTTCTTCAGTGTGACGGCCGATTCTGACTCGGGACTCCCTGTTGTTTCCCGCACTGCTTCTTGCTGTGCGGCATCCCGTAAGGCAGTCGCACTTCAATGGTTTGACACAGCGGGTTGGCTGGCACATTTTCCATGGTTTATGGGGTGTGGGTCAACATCTCCATTCTCCACGAGGGGGGAGGCGGGGTCATGTTCTCCAAACTTTGTTTCCCAAACCAAGTGATGGGGGAACATCACACCCACAGTGTCTCTGCACTGCTTCTTGTTTCTGTGTTGCAGGTGACAGGGGGACATTGCACCCATAGTGTCTCTGCACTGCTTCTTGTTTCTCTGGGGGGGACGTCGCACCCACAGTGTCCCTGCACTGCTTCTGGTTTCTGTCTTGCAGGGCGGCGCCGCCACGAGACGGGGGATCCCGCGGCGGCGGGGCGGGGACAGCAGCGACGACGACGACTACGGGCCGCCGTGCGACCGGCCGATCCTCGCGCAGTGCGGCGGAGACTGCGACTCCCGCGTGCGCTGCGACTACTGCCCGTGAGTGCGCCTCGTCACGTGATCCCCAGCGATGACGTCATAGCCGTGTTGTGTGACGTCATAATAACGAGATGACATAAGAGCCGTGTCGTGTGACGTCATAACCAAGAAACTTTGTCAGAAGCCATTACCTTCACTGTTACGTCATAATATGAAGAGCTCAAACCCTGATTATGCCGCTTCTGAAGTTACAAACTTTCGGGCCTTGAGAGAATCGAACCCGGGCCGTGGGACTCAGAGTCCTGCGCATTGGCGATTGAACTGAACCGTTGTCGAGGGCCAGAGACGCAAGGTTTACGCAAATAAACACACAACTCTTGTCGTCTCGAGTTCGTGAAGGGAATAGGGAGCCAGGATGAGGTGATGTCGGAAAACAAGGCATGAGCAGAGCTTTTTTTTTCTGTTAACCTGTGAGGAGTTTCTTCGTCTTGCCCAAAAGGAGAATATATAGGTTTTGGCAACCTGCCTGTACGTTTGTGAAACAGCAATGAATTTCCCTTTGTCTTCTGACTCAGACAATCGCGAGAATTCACACCACAAAGGCATGTTTCCGCTGTATTAGAAAAACTAATACCAAGCAAAATGCCAGGGGGTCTGGCTCATGCCTGCAGCACAGGCGGGCTGGGAAACAAGCCGTTTTGATTTTCGTGAGTGGCCACTGTGTTGTGTTTCTGTTTCAGTTTCACGACGGGGTGTGAGGAGTACTTGTGTTTGTGTTTCTGTTTCAGTTTCACCCTGGGGTGTGAGGAGTACTACGACTACTACGTCGCCCTCTACGGGGGGAGTTAGGCGCCCTTCACGACCCCTGGTGGAGAAAACACAACCAAATGTTGTGCTCATGTAAATACGGCAGAGACATGAAATAAAACACACAGCTGCAAATACTTAGTGCAAAGCCTGATCTTCTGTTTTTCTTTCTGTGAGGGGAAGCCAGTCTGTCCCGCATAATTCTAAAGCTTTTCACCGACCAGTTTTCTTCGAATTGTGCTTTCGAAATGAGCAGTTCTGTTTAAATTGCATTTTGAAAAAAAGCAAAGAACTAGAATGCTTGGCAGCATGATGTCACACCTTGCTTCCTCTACAAGTTCATCTTCACTCATTTGCAATTCTAATCTATCAATCTCCCATCACAAATGAGTTTTTAGTCACATGGATTCCAGCTGCCTGAAGAGAAGAAAAAGTAAAGTTCTTGCTGGCTGGCCAGTGGGCCTTGTTTGGTGCAACCTTTTCAGTTCAGCTGTGTTGAATTGGCAGGGTGGTAGGGGGTGGTAAATTCAACACAGGGGGGCCAAGGACAAACAACCGGAAGGACAGACAGACAGACAGACAGATGACATCGCATAGTGACATGTAGAGTCGCTCCTTGTGAGCAGCAAGGCGCGACTAAAAACTGGGCCATCTTTTTTGCGGTGAACAGTTGAGCCGCGTGGAGTATATAGAAACGACAACGCCAGCGTGATGCTTGCTACGTGTGTTGGCCAACACGGATTTTTATTCGATTACATGAGCGACTAACAAGATCAAAAATCTGTTGCCGGGGTCAGAAAGTAGGTCAGTCATCCGGAGGTCATGCCAAGGTCACGGAAGGGACATCCAGGTGGGCGATCGTCATTGACACAGCGGAAACTTGCCACTGAAATAGGATGCGGATAGTTTCCTCCATCGCTCTCATTGTTCTGCATCATTTTGCAAGGACAAAATGCTGAACATACAACCAATGCGACAAAACCATGGTTTTGTTTGGCATACTCACGGGCAACGATCGCAGACATGGTCGTTGCAGCAGTCATCTCTCGGGAACCAACAGTTGCCGATAGGCCAGGGGCACACAGGCCCCGGACACGATTGGGCGGACACCTGCAACATCACCCACATACAGAGAAAAACTGATACCAAGCAAAATTCTCTCAAATTAAGTGAATTTGGAATCAAGCGTGCGGATTAAAACACACGAGAGATCGGAGTGTGATTTCCACAGGACTTCGATTTGTCTGGAAATTCGGATTATCCGTGCTCGGATTAAGCGGGAGGCACCTGTGGAGTTTCATCTTGCATGTACAGCAGTACCCGCTTCATACGAAGCCCTTTTCAACAGTTGATTTCTTGTTTGCAAACGTTTCTGGCATTTCCGATGTGAAGAACGCTTCTTTCTTTTTTAAATATTTGTTCAGAGCGTTCGTTTCAACGTTTTTGAATTAGTTGTGCTGTCCACTTGAATGACGCTCGATGATTTCACATCCCCATGGTTTTGAGAGAAAATACACTGACTTCAGGACCTGTTTCCAAGTCCCCGCAAAGCACATAACGAACTGAAGGACTGAGACCCACAATGTTCCGCAGAAACGGTTTTGAATTTGGTTTTGCTGTGCTCGTTTTGAGGCTTTGAGAGCAAAGACGAACGTGCCCACCTCTGTGACGAAGTTCCCGGCGAGGGACAAAACGAACAGCGCGCAGACCAGCTTCACCACCGCGGCGGCCATCTTCAACTTCCGGTTTGTGCTCTGGCGTTTCCGGTCCAGCGATCTGGAGAACATTGCTTTGCAGCATTGTGTCTTGATTCCTGTACCCACTGCTGGGTGTGGAACATGGAACCATCAGGGAGAGAGAGGGGCTGGGGTGAAAGAAAGAGAATTGTGACCAGCATGTGAAGTGTGTTCTCAAGCCCCGGCCACATCGAGCGCGCATCGCGGCCGCGCACCGCGGCAACATTTTTTTTTGCATTTGGCAAAATGGATCGTAGACGAATTTTCTCCGCGGTACGGCACTGCAGTCGGCAGGTGTTTGGTGTGGCCACAACATAGAAATTTACCAGTGCAAGTTTAAAGTTGCCGCGATCAGCACCGCGGTCCGCGTTCGGTGTGGCCACTCCTTCAATATGACACAACAAAAGCCAAGAAATGGAAAAAGACGGCTGGAAATGGACGGAGGAATGCTGCAGAGTCATGTTTTTCTCCGCTCAGGACTTGCGGTGACAACGCTCGACGAAAACAGACAAGTTTGTTCCTCAAGGCGCCTGAGCTGGAGTGATATGACCTATATAAACACTGACTGGAGAAACAAACATTTCAGTGGGAATTGTCCAGAAAAGAGTGCGCAATCATGGCCATTTTTACACTCTTGAACCTGTTTGGAAACATGAGGTGTTACAACAAAAACAAGATATCTAATATTGCTTGGGGTTGTTTTGTTTATTTTTATTTTTTTGCCTAAAATACTCTGTTCGGTTGTGTCTTTTATGATACCCCTTTGATACAAAAATCTGTCCCCGTAACACAAACAAAACTGCAATTCTGGAATCGCCGCACTTTGCGAAGGGCAATACCCGAAAATAGGGACATGAAAAAAAAATGAAATTCAGTTTTTTCCATCAAAGAAATGCATTGTCAACAAGTTTTGACATTTTTGTGGTCACCTATAGAGTGACTAACTAAAGCAGTGTTCGAATTGTGCGGGTGTGGGTGCAATTCAATTCATCCCCTCCACACTTTTACTCCGCCAGATGTGCGGTGCAAATCATGCAGGATGTGTGACATTCGAGTGCAAAGCCGAGTTCGCAAAGTGCCAAGATTATTTTGTCGCAAAATGGAACAGAATGACAATTTGTACAACATTTTTTCGTCCACAAAGGAAAAGGAAACAATTCAAAAAAGGGTCTTCCTAAATTAAAAGCAAAAAATGGATGAAAATTTATTTTGTTCTTTTGTTCTTGTCTGGCTTGAATGGGGGGCGGGGGCGGGAAGGGGTGTAGGGGGGTCCTGCCACGGACGAACAACCGGATGACATGGCAGAGTGACTTGTAGAGTAGCTCCTTGCAGCAGCAAGGCGCGACGAAAAGAGAAAAAAAGACAAATGGCAAACAAAGAAGCCAATGAACGTACCTCACTTGTGTCGTTGTTTCTGAAACAGCTAAAGGATTTTCTTGCAGCAGCAGCAACAGCAGGGCGTCCCAGGAAGGCGGAATGATGCCTGCAGGGCGAGCGGCGTCCATTTTATAGTCGCGCCTGCGTCTTATCGTTTCCGGGTCACGTGATATCACGTGATCGCGCTCCGGGTGCAAATCCGCGGGAAAACACAAAAGCGCGCGAAAGTTCACGCCGATTTTGGCGCCACGACTATTGAAACGCGATTCTGCTGATTCTGATAACGTCTGACATTACTGAATGCTGGCGCTGAGGGAAATCAAGCGGAAAACGCAGCGCAGACACGCAAAGGTAAGGCGCAAGGACATGGAGGTGTTGACGTAGGCACTTTCAGTGCAGGTGAGGATTAAGGATGCCAGCCAAGCAGGAGGGGATGGGAGTCACCGACCCGAAAATCACAGCTTTTAGCCTCGCCGTTACACCAAGACTCATGTGTTGATCACGTGATGCAGGCGCTTCGTCGACACTCACCCTCCATCCACACAAGACGCAACGCGCAACGCAATGCGCGCGCAGGACGCGAAGCAACGGAATTGTTTCCACACAGGACGTGACGTGCACAATGCAATTTTGGACATTGTGACATCATAGTACAGAATTTTGCTGTTTTCTCCATGCCACCTGCCATCTTGTCAACTTGCTCTTCTGTATTTTGTGTGAAAATCACTCCAAATCTATGGTATGGCTGTAGTGTTGCCTGAAAATTTTGATGAATCTGCTTTCACCAATGATGTTGGAAATCATTCTGAGTTATATGATATCTCCCATACTTTGTACTCCAACAATGAGCACAGGCATTCAATTTTTTATCAAATAGGAGTGTTGCATGGGATTGATGGTATGTAAAATATTTCTTTTCACAGTAAAGCTATCATAACATGTATAAGAAACTTCTGTCTCTGTAACAACAACATCAAATTTGAATTGATATGTTGGGAAAAATATTTCATACATCTAGGTAAATGTGGTCAGTTCTAGATCTATACAGAATAGTTTTTTGCAAAGATTCTACATGAATAAATTAATTTCTCCAGAAGATACTGCTGTAAGACAATAGAAGTTAATGAGAGGCAGATACATGAGGCTGTCAAAGCACATGAATCAGTCCAGATCTGGAGCCCCAGGAGTTGATGTACTCTGCAGAGATGAAAATGAATTTGTTCAGCATCTGGACTTCTTACATGGCCATATCAATCACAGAAAGAGGTAGTTCTACATGAAAATTTTCTTGCAATATTTTAGATTTTGCTTTTCTTTGGTGTGTTCCTATTCCATTCAAAACCATGAATTCTGTACAGGTCAACATCAGGAAATTTTGGACCAGGGCACACTGACCAGGATGTAAATGAGGAGACTGTGACCACTGCTCCCAAGAGGGAAAATAATGATGACAGTGATTTGGAAGATGTGCCACTGGCAACTCTCCATGCAAAGGCCAAGAAAAGTATGGAATATTTGCTGGTATACTTTTTATAACATATCTCTGATAAAAATGCCTGTGTCAAGCACTAATATTCTGTAC
>JAAUYG010037538.1_pt1 | contig 12490 bp, 4 predicted proteins | sample 7278091 | NCBI WGS metagenome assembly JAAUYG01 (sample SAMN14350201, study PRJNA611818) | marine sediment metagenome | isolation source: surface marine sediment (0.6m) | place: French Polynesia: Moorea | collected 2018-08
CCCCCCCCCCCCCCCCCCCCCCCCCCCCCCCGTTACATGAATATTATATAGAAGGCTGCGCCAGGCTGGGAGCTTTGAAATGATACCTATTCGAATGCCAGATACGAAAAAGTAATCTCTAAGTTATGACTGCAAGCTCAGTAGTGTTTTAATATAATACAACTTAGTATGTGCATAGGGTGCACAGACACATTGGATGAATATCCGGCATTATTATTATTATTATTATTATTATTATTATTATTATATCAGGCACAAATATAGGCATTATACTGGTTTCATTTGTTGGGTGTTAATCAACATTAAAAACAAAATTGTCATCTAGAGCACGAATCGTTCGGAGGTGGGGATGTAGCTCAGTGGTAGAGCGTTCGCTTCGCATGTGAAAGGTCCCGGGTTCGATCCCCGGCATCTCCAACCACTTTTTGTCTTTTCACGGTTGCATCAATTTCTTTCCTTTCGCTCTCAATATTCATTTAATTGGGGTTGAGTAGTTTTCGCTTTATTCTAAGTTCCAATGAACCGTGCGGCATACTTCATTGCAAAAGCACGTGAGTTCTTTCTCGAGATGTTTTGCTCATTATTGAAATTATTTATGGCCTCTGAGCCGGCCAATCAGCGTGGGCATTTGCCTCTCGGCAGAGTCTGTACACGTGCAGATCAGAGGGCCTCATTTGATATTCAATCCAATCCGAGGCCGGAACAGGCCTGTGCACGTGGACAGCACGAGCTGACCCAGATGTTGTAAACACGAGTGAGGTTCAGCAGCAGCAGAGGAACACGCTGAGGGACCTGGCTGGTCAACGTGATAGTGCCATGGCCCTCGACAAACTCTGCTCGTTTGCCGAGCCGTTGTTGGACCTTTGGCAAATTTTGTCACCCTTTGGAACAGCTAATTTACCGGAGTTTAGGACTTCGAGCCCTTGTCACCGAAAGAGGATTAACAGACATTGTAAGTAGCGCTTGATAACACCAAGATAAATGGTCCTGCATTTGGCAATGTGGCCCCATTTCCAGCCAATGCGGTTTGTCGTAAACAACCTCGGGGAGCATTCTTTCCTTGCCGGCATATTTAACTCTTATTCCAGACCGAATGCGTGTGGAGGGGTGTGATTTTGACAAAATATCCAGCCTAGGATAACTTGTGAATCCTGTCTTAGCTTAATATTGCCATATCAAATCGTTTTCTTTGTATCTAAATCATGCAGTAAACATTACTAAACAAGCCTTTGGTTCGATGGTTTCACGCTTGGGGGCAGTAACGTCGTTCCCGCCATTTTTAGAGTCTGCGTTGCAGGCGCGAACGGCAGCAAGTTTCCATGTTGCAAATGATTCCGAGCTTACTAGGGGACATAGCCCATTCGTATAAATAATTTGTTGTTCAAATACTATGAACACAAACATTCTGAGAACGACTTAAAAGTCGGCCAAGCTTTCAAAAAGTATTGCATATCCAAACTGCCACTAACTACAGTGAAACCTGTCTTAAGAGGCCACTGCCATGAAAGACACACCTGTCCCACCCACCACCTGTCTGAATACAACTAATTTTTGTTTGCAAAAAGGCCTACATTTAAAATTAATGTTAATAAACCCATCAACAAAAACACCTGCCTTGATAGTTTTTATGGTCAGTCGAGCAGTCTTAAAAGACAGGTTCTACTGTGGTATGGAACTGAAAATACTTTTGTGCCTAGAAGATGTTGCATAAAAGGGAAGAAATTTTTTTTCATGTCTTGGTTTTCAAACCTAGGATATTCATTTTCACCATCGTAAAATTCAAACCAAATAAAGTACAATGTGATGAATTACTGGGGTGGAGTTCTAGAAAATGCTCTAGCCTAAGGTTTGACTTGAGTAAGATTCTTAACCAATCAGAAATTGCTCAGATCGGTGATTAAGTCGAAACTTAGACTGAACTTACTAGTAAGTACTAGTACTAGTAAGTACTAGTACTAGTAAGTACTAGTACTATTAAGTACTAGTACTAGTAAGTACTAGTACTAGTAAGTACTGGTACTAGTAAGTACTAGTATTTTCGACCCCCGATTTGTAGATAAGGTGACAATCATCCAGTGAATGAGTCAATGACATAATAGTCTTTCCAAGGTATCTCTGTGGCATGCTTTGTCTTGCCAATTTTGACAGACCATGCTACATATTTGACAAGGTTATATTAATTTAGTTTAAATAACAGTTGTGCTTAGAGTTAGACCTTTTTTTCGTTGTAAACTTATTATCTTACAAACGGATCATTTCAGTTTTTCATCAGTATAACTACCTCATGTTTGTGTAAACTACCTGCGCTATCACGAAAGTTTTGTGTATTTGAAATGAATTCTTTCTGTATGTCGGTGTATTTTGAATTTGTGTAGTTTAAGCTGCAGTTTTGTACATTGCCTTTTGCTTTGATTTATTATTTATGTTATCATTTATTATGTGATTGCTACAGTAGCATCAATGCAGTTCACTTTGAATTTTTCAGAAGCAGAATCCGAGACACAGTGAGATGTTTACAGGTTGTGAAGACTGCTCTTACTGCCTGGCTTATAGCATTAGTGGAATCGTTGGTGATTATCATCATCATTCAAGTCCTGGACAGTCACTGCACCAAAGGCAGATGCTTGACCATCTGCTTGATTGCATCGCAGCATATTTTTATGGCCATTTGTCAGCACCAAATGTATTCAGTGGTCACGATGCGTTGTACTTTGCTTTTCAACATAAAACTGGCGCCAATTCTGTTGGTGGTGCTTCCAATATTCAGCTCTAGTCAGAGTGCCTGCCCGTCACAGTGCGCATGCAGCGATCGACCTTTCACGGTAGATTGCCAAAATGCAGGGCTTGACAGGATACCCCATGATCTTCCAGATCCCGTGGGCCTCAAACAACTAGATCTGCGGGGAAATCAAATAACTGGGTTAGTGGCAGAAGTTGTTTCCTATATGAACCTTGAGTACCTGGACGTAAGTGACAATCAAATAGCGCACATTGCTGACCATGTACTCGATGCGACACCAAGGTTAAAGTATTTGAAAATGCGAAACAACAAATTGCAGGAAGTGCTTCCAGGAATGTTCCGTGGACTTCGATCCCTGGTTGAGTTGGATCTTAGTTATAACAACATCGCAGATGTGAGTGAAGGTGCATTCAAAGATTTGTCCAATTTAGAGGAATTGTATTTGTCCGGGAACAAAATGAATCATATTAACGAGACAATGTTTGAAGGATTGAATGAACTCAGGCACCTACATATGGAAGACAATGATATCAGTACTTTGTCCAGTTCTGCGTTTAGTGCCTTGGGCTCATTGTCCAGCCTCAACCTTCAGTATAATCACCTGAGAAGGATACCCAATGATCTCTTTTCCTCGGTTTCACATTTGAGAGAACTAAACATTGCTGATAATGTCATTGTAGAAGTAGAAGCACATGCTTTCACAACCCGATACCGAGTAGCTGGACAGATATCCCACCTTGAGATCCTGTCGTTGAAAAACAATCAGTTGCAGGGTGTACCAAGTCAGGCATTGAGGAACCTTGACAAACTTTCTGTCTTGGATCTGAGCCAAAATCCTGTGGTTAAAATAGATGCGAACGCTTTCAGCGGGATGCCCAACTTACAGAAGCTTGTGCTGTGCTCCATGCCGAGCCTTGCCGTGATTGAAAATTTCGCATTCTCCGAGCTTCAGTATCTCCAGGAGCTGCAACTCCATTCAAACCACCGTCTCCGTGAGATCCAGACAGATGCATTCAAAGCCACTCCTGGGCTGAGACGCGTGGACATGCATGCCAATGCCCTGGAGACGTTGAGTGCCAACCTGTTAGAATGGGACAGAGTCGAAGTGATAGACCTTCGCTACAACCACTTGCGCTGTGACTGTCATCTTTTGTGGCTTCGAAATACTCTTCTTGCCAGAGCTTCAAATGCAACGCGCTACCTTGGGCAGGAGCTACGGTGCTATACGCCAGAACAGCTTGCTTCCAAGCACATTCTGGATTTGAATCCGGAGGATTTCTTTTGCTCTCCAGTAGAGGTGGATGTGGTTTCCACCGTGACGACGTTAAAGGATGATCAGTTCCAGGACAAGATAATGATCGCCATTATGGGCAGTATTGGTGGAGTCTTGGTGATTGTTATCGTCATTTTGATGATCAAGTATAGATCGGCATATACGACGGCCTACGCGCCAACAATGGACCAGTATGTGTGCAAACCTAAGCGAACGAGATCGCGTAGCAGCATGTGCGACATGGAGGCACAGAGAATCTCTGTAACATCTGATGACACTGCCTCGCAGAATCTACGATCTTCAATATCAGGTCCAGGAAAGAATAAGCGTCGTCTGTACAGAGTGCGGTTCGCTGAAAACATGGAGAAATGTGAACATGACAACGAATTGGATTCATCATGATTAGTTGATATAGGTGTGTGACATATTTTGGAAGAAAGTTTGTGAATTGCTTTGCTTTTATCATGATACTATTACTTTAATGAATTGTCTACCATATATATTACATGAAGGAATACTGTAAGTGATTTTCTGCATTAGGTACTGTAAATTCATTAATGCTAATGGGGATTAATGTTTGCGTTTGTGAAATAAAACCATGTTCGCAGGGATTAATATTTGCAGTTAGCTCACGTCTTGCTAATTATCTTGCTACATGAATTATGTTTGCGGTATTTGTTTTTGCGATTTTTAAAGGTGGTCGCAAAAATCGCCGAATACATCCCTCGCAAACATTAATGAATTTACAGTATTTGTAATTTGCTAAATGTACTGTCTGTGCAATTACATGTACATGTATGACATCTGGCTTTGACTTCCTGCCTTGGGAAGCAGCAGAGTTTGTAAAATGTACATTTGCCTTGGAGCATGACTTGCACAAACTGTATTGCCATTAGCATAGACTTTTCTTGCAGTTACTTTAAGCTACTTTAGGAAATCGGTATATTTGAAGGTTGTACTCATGTTACTGGCAACATGGAAGTTATCAAGAATTTCTGCCATCAAATTTGTGTTTTAAGTTAATGTAGGCATGTGCTTATGCAGTCTTTGTGTTTGCTAGTATATCTTTATATCATGTATCTTGCAAGTTAAAAATGTTTCTTTAGTAGCTAGGGCATAAACTGACATATAGTGAGTTTGGGGGAACATCTCAAAATACTTTTAATATTAAGAAATGATCATGTTAATATTAACTACTGAGGCCCTTACAAGTATGCAATCCTGAGTGATTACCAGGGTACGAAATTTAAAGAATCCACACAATTAACTGGACTCTATACATTTTTCAGTTTTCACATTCTTTGATGTTAGCAAAGTACTAAACGCACCTCTTTGGGTTACTCATGTTGCTACTAGCCAGCAAATTAAAAGTACCTTTAGCAATACTCTTTATAGTTTCTAGGGTGTATTTTTTCCTGCAATCTAAAAATAAAGTCCCTGTTATCATAAAAAAATTTGCAGTTGTCGCCCTACCTGTATTGTCAATGTATTCCTCATGTTCTTTGTGCCCCATATTGAGGACAATAATTAGACTAATAATAGTTTATGATACATTTATTATACTACTAGTATTATGGAGAAAGAATTTAGAAATTCTTACAATTGTGGTATACAGCCACCCTTGTGGACCTATGTGGTTGCTAGGTAACTGGGAAGTTTATTTACTGGCTCTGTGGAAGGCAAACACTTGAGCCAGCCAAACTTTATGTGATGTCCTGAATTGAGGCCAGTGGTACTTTGGAATGTAAGCATACTAAGCACGGTAAGCACCAGGAGCAGGCAGTGCATGAGCAAACAATTGTGAATCTTGTTGAAAAAGAAAAGTCTTGACCATAATGGGTTGAACTTGAAATCATTTTAAATGCTGGAAGATTTGCACGCAGACCTGCACTTGGCAAGTTGTATTACAGAAGTGCATTATAGCTAGGGAAATTTATTTTTTGTGGCCGATTGGTTGCTTGGTTTGAAGCTTTGTGGTATGCATAAACTATTAAGAGTGAAGAACAAAATGTTAGAGGTTGCCAGTACCTAAGTTTTATTTTATAAAGAGTTATGAATATGCTCGGGGCCACTCCAGCACTGTTCAGTTTGTTCATAAACTATTCACAACTGTAGTACACAGAGCTTTATTTGAAATTTTCTGCTGCGTTTATTTATTTTGTGGTCCTCAGTCTTGGCATAAAATTTAAAATTGACTTATTTGCACAACACATACACTGTTATATAATTTGCGATGGCATGTTTGATGCCCAGCAAAACCTTCTTTGCTAGGGAAGTGACCTGTCATGAGTAAAGTACTGGTATGCAAATCATTAACGTGATTCCTTTTGTTGCCTTGCCTAAAGTATCTGGAATTAGAAATATTATTTTCATCATGGTAGTAGTCCAACCAGTCATGTGCATAAACTGAAGTAAAATTATAAAATGATGCACTGAAGTGCAACGAAATGTTGCGAGTCATTATCGTACATTGGGCATTAAAATTACCATGTATTGTGATTATCATGGTTGTTATAACACTGATCTAATCATGTTGTTTTGTAAATTGATATACTGTATGCTGTAGGGAGCAGATTATCTGTATGCTACTGCTACTACTGGTAAAGTACTAGTAGTATATATCAACTGAATATTCATAGGAAATTGGGTGGCATTCTTGTTTTCTGGCATTACATTTGAAATCAACACTGATCAATTGACAGCTTTTATTGACTCTGATATTCTAAAATTTGCAGAAGATTATTTTGTCTGATATACATGTATGCATATAGGTATCCAATGTGTAGTACATATTGTATATATACATACTCCATGCAAAAAGCGAATCTTGCAACTGTACATTTTGATGTAAATACTGAATAATAATGAGATGTAATGAGATGACATGTATCTGCATTGGTCGTATAATATATTGTACATGCGAAGCTAATGTGCAATGACAAAACAGTATTTCTTTGACTAGGGTCAGCTTTGATAAAGACTGAATTTTTATGCAAAACAATATCACGATTATTTGTTTTAATGAGAGCTTATGCAGTTATGTATTAATCCAGTAGACTGGTTTACCCTTTTGCTGTGGCGGCAAAACTCATCTAGATGTACATGACTCATGCATTTAGGCCAAGTTGTAAACATCCCCAGGACGCCCAACACTTCTATTTCAACTTATTCCAGCCCAGGCAAGCATAAAACTGGTGCTTGTACCATGTTATTGTATGGGCCATCAGCAGGCCAGTGAACTATGGGGTTTCTAAAATTAGACCTAGCAACCTAAGACCTGTATTCATGCTGTAAACCTACATAGCTCTCTACATGTCATAGATCAGGCCCCATTGGCAATAAAATAGCCATAAAATACCTGGCCCAGGCCAAGCTGAAGCCATAGATGCTTACATTATGATCTGAAAAAGACTTTGAATCAGGTACCATTTATGCTTGAAATATGAAGCGTGCCAGGGTTAGTGTTTTAGTAAATATGAAAAATGGTTTCCCAAAATAATCATTCAGTAATTTGTTAAACTTTCGAACAGAAGTACTAAGTAGTCTTTCTTTCAAAGTCGATCCTTGGTTGTGGTGATTACTAGTAGATACTAGTAATACATCACGTTCGCGAATGCTTCAAGAATCGCCTTGGACAGTTGTATCTGACACTAACATGTGGAGGTGTATTACATACATGTAGTTTGGTATTTTTCATGCTGTTTTGTGATCACATATTGAACCGCATGATTTGGGTAATATATCAAAAACTGCACTTCAGCGTGGAATCTCACATAAAAACTGTGATAGAATGAAAGGAGGTTTCACGAAAGCTCTCCGATAAAGGGTGTGTGATGGTTTGTACTCGCGGTAGATGCATGTATGGTAGAATAAGATGCTGCAGATATGCCTGTGAATGAAATTGCAGTATCCAAGGGCAACTTTCTTGGAAAAAATTAACCTGGAAAAAATTTGCCAACTTTCTTGCATGATTGCATTAATTGTCTGTTCCCTGCTTCATATCTGCGGTAAACATTAGAATGTCCTAGAAATTGGTTGTTAACTTAAATAAGCGATGTTAAATATTGATCTAGTTGAGCCAGTGACTTTCAGCCATCAGCTGCAAGTCGTAACAATTTTTCTGATTGATAAAATCCCCTCCCAAATGCAGTTGCTTGTAGTTAACTACATGTAGAAGGGACCACAGTAAGGCTGAGGCCGTTCTGAGTGGATATTCCTTGTTTTCACAATTATAACTATTATTAAAAATCATACAAAAAATCATCCTTCATTTAATGAAGCATGATTTCTAATTTTTGTCTGCCGGATTTTGTCCGCTGCCATCACACTGAAATTCAAAATGACATTTTACTGCAGTGCAATACAAAACACTGTAATTTTCAGTCTTTTAGTGTTGAAATTTTGTGGTCCCAACAGAAGGGCAAAACTAAAACTAAATTATTACTTAGAAATGGTGGGAAAAAAAAAAACAATTCAGTTTGTAAAAGTCACTTGATGGAATTCTGAATTTTCCAGAAGCTTGGATAGAAAATAACATTATCACCAGTGATCAAATAAAAGTCGAGAGCTTTCGACCCAATACTTTAGTCCTTCTTCAGTTGTCTGCAGTCATGAAAACTGCACTCGTCAGTTCTTTCCACGTCCAAAAGGAGCAAGTAGATGACGGAAGAAGACCCTCGTGTTAGTGTACTTTAGTAGCCTCAGTGGCCTGTGTTAAACACAGTATTAGCTTTACTCCACTTACTAGTGCACAAATTGGGGAGAGGTTTTATAGGAAAGAGAATCGAAATGTGTATATTTATGTAACAAAGTTTAACCAATATTTGCCTTTATCATGTTTATATGAAAGATTTTGTACTTAATCTGCTACCTCAGCTGTTCAAAATGCGTCCATTTGTTTTAAAAAAAGTCTGCAGTACACTGAAATAGTCACCAACTTTGTTAGAAGTACATTAAAGCACCAAGTCAATGTGAACTCATTGTTGTAATGTTTCAGAGACAAAGACTTACAAGGTTGCAAGCTCTTGTGACCGACGTAAAATGTACTATTACGAGATTGGGGGTTCGTCACACAAATTGCCAGTGCAGCCTGTATGGTTACATGACCAGCCTTTGCAAGGTTGTTAGCGGTTGAGATGTTGGTTAAATTAGTCCCGCGCTTTTGTTAAGTGTTTCTACTGCTTTCTTTTCTAATAACTTATGGTGCTAGAATTAATTATTTTATGATATATGATTTATGTTATTGAATCATAACGAAATATCTAAATGGAATGTGACTTGTATATTTTTGAGCAGTTATAAAAGAGTGAAAGTCCGCAGATTTGCTTGTATCAGTCGCATTGAGCAATGTATAGGGTTATCGTACACGTAGGACGGCAACTGAAGTCTTAATCTTCTTGCATAAGGGAGACGAAACATACAGTAAAAATAATAGACAATGATATTTGCCAGTAAATGTTGTGAGATGTACAGTTTTCCTGTTAAACAATATTACCATAACAAAGCTAGGCTCTGTTAAAGCAAAATGTCTCTACTTCATATATTTATTCACATCCGTTTATAAATGTTTTTCTGAAAAGAACGTTTCTCCAAAGCAATTTAAACAGGAACTGATTCATAATAAGCATAATTAAATTGCTTGAGTGGAGACTTGGTCACTGATTATGCACCAGCGTCAATTAAGTTCATTCTGGCTTAATTGGTGATTGACCATTGCAAGTTTGTTGAATACGTGTTGAACGATGAGGGAATGTTTTTGGATGCACATGTTATGGTGATAGTGCCATTGACGACTATTAGCAGGATGTAATATTTTTAAGACTTGTGTAATAAATAAAAAATGTGTGGCTAAAGATGACGATAGAGAGTCTTAGTTATTCGTATTTACGGGGGTAATACATGTATTTAACATGTTGAATAGACGGGAAAATCACATAATGACCTACATGTACTCTTGAATCGGCTGCATTCACAGCATACATGTACATAAGTTTATCAGCGATTCAATGAAGTAACTGTACCCTCTGAGAGAAGTTCGATATTGACTTGCCAGTCTCATTGCCAGCAGGCCCTACTCCTTAACCTTCCACAGACCGCATCCTCTGCCCGATTCTATTCACATTTGATAATCTATTCTACTTTTCAAAAGATTTGATCAGGGAAAACTTAACTGGTACGGTCCCCGAAAATCTTTGAGCAGTGCAGAAAAGATCGAGGTGCATGTACTGCTTGTGAAGATTAAGCGACATTATACCGAATCTACCGATACCTTAATTCGTATCTTAAATTGTCAATTGACAAGATTTTGACAAGATTGACGAAGTTCACGTGCATTTTCACATTGTTTCAAAATCGTTACTTTACTCAAACGTTATTTTACTCGATGTATAAATTACCCTTTTGCCGTATAGAAGAATCGCTGTACCAATGCATGAATGTATCAGCGTACCGCTGAACTGTTTGACATGACAATGGGTGGGTGGGTGAATCAGGCTTATAGTCGGCTTTCAACCACTAATGGTCATATCACCGACTGGAAGTTTGATTCGGTGGTGTATGCGTGCCCCCCGTGGTGATTTTAATGTGGACCTGTCTTGTTTGGGGCGAACGATCTACGCCCGACAATTTTTGGGTGCCAAGCCACCGATTCAATTCGGCCGCCACAGGTGAGCAGAAAGGAATCACTCAGACCATTTATACTGACCCCGAGCCGCCCAGTCGGTTACCTAACTCATTAATGCCAAGCTGAGAAGCGCAAAACCTCCTATGTTTTACGTCTTTGGTGTGACACGGTCAGGGATCGAACCCCAGCCTCCCGCACCCCGAGCGGACGCTCTAACCACTGTTCTACGCGGGGGCGGTGCGACATGACATTGGTCCCTATAGTGTGCGTTATGAACGGCCTTTGTGTATTTAAAAAGGCTTGTAAGTTTGAACCTCATGGAGTCGGTAGATCGATCCATCGGCGAATGGCTGACACAGAATACACAATACTCTTATTAGATGCTTTGACGAAATTAGGCCGAATACATTCTGCTGTTGCACGTGATTTGGTAACACCTTCGTTACATTTGTACATGATGCACTGTTCTCATTAGTGGGGATCAGTTGCCGTATTAGTGTTGTGGAGTGAAATTTCAAACCATTTTGGCTACTAGAACCGGTCTTATGTCATGCCAAAATACTCCTCAAGGCACTTCTTTACACGTGAATTTAAAATTCAAAATGATATTGCATATGACACATTTCGATACACACGTTATTGTCACAAGCTTTCATATATTTCTTCAATCGACCATAAAATTCCATATTTGGGTTTTCTTGACAAAACATCTGTCTCGTGTATTCTCCAGTGTTGAAGTGTGTCGCTATTAATCAACAATAACTTGAAATCCACTTTAAAAGTTATTACAGCAAAGAGAAATACAGTCACTGCACACATGGTACAGTTACAGTGTACGTTACCGTGTTGATCATTCTACTAGTTCATCGCCGTATGATCATGATTGGTTACATGTATAAAGGTGGTCTAAAGGTGGTGGGTTATGTCTACACGTTTATTTATATAAATACCAAGCTATATGTTACTAGTATGTAAAAAGAACGCTTTACGATGAAAACGGCATATACTATAATATACTATAATAAGCAAAAGAGATGTGTGACAGGTGAAGTGACACGCAGCTATACATCATACAAGCATACCGTCATAATTCTATGCTGCGTTCGGAATATGTGCTCTAGGGAAACCCCATTTTCTTACCAGCATCCACAGTGGTACAGAATTTTCGGCAAACGTATACATGTATATGCAGTCACATTAGGGCCACGTCACCTACAGTGTCATTCAAAGCCATTCTAAGGTGTCATGAGAACCCATTTTAGGTCGTCATCTGTGAATGTTTATTGTATTGGTACAGGATTTTAATTCACAGCATTTCAAATATCTAAACAATTGAAAATATCCCCTTAAAGTATCAATGTATGTATCAATGTATCAATTGCATGTATGTATCAATTCCCTAGAACGACACATGGATGGAAGAAGGGAAGGACCGAATTTTCTTCACATTTTTAAAACAAATATGCATTTGAAAGCTGCAAACAATTCCAGTATAGCTGGGCAAATGAATCAGATAATATATTTCGGTAATTGTGTAGCACGAATACTTTTAGAGTGACAGGCAGGAAAGCTCACTGAACCACGATCACAAACGTAACTTAGGTAGCTAATTTATGACGCCTTTCAAGAAGACCGCATACAATAGTAAAGATAAATATGTACATGTATGGTTGATAAAAGTTGGTTTGGATTAGATGGCAGAAAACGTACCGTTGCATTTTATGGGTATATCCAAGAGAAGACCGATGGATAGATGAATCAGGCTTATAGTCGGCTTTCAACCACTCATGGTCATATCACCGACTGCAAGTTGGTGTGTATGTACTGGACCCGTCTTGTACTAGTCCGACCTGCG
>JAAUYG010186560.1_pt1 | contig 12487 bp, 5 predicted proteins | sample 7278091 | NCBI WGS metagenome assembly JAAUYG01 (sample SAMN14350201, study PRJNA611818) | marine sediment metagenome | isolation source: surface marine sediment (0.6m) | place: French Polynesia: Moorea | collected 2018-08
TCACCGGGGGTGGGGGGGTGGCCGACTTTGTGAAGGGTATCTCTGAACTTCAGTGATACCCTACACAATCTCTACTCCCCCCCCCCCCCCACACACACACACCCTGGCAGAAGCAGGCAGGTCAGTGTATTACCATACACAGTAACAATACAATTTCAGATTGTAGTCCATGAAAGCTATCAGGGCCCACATGCAGGAATATTTGTCTTTGTTGTAAGGGACACTGGCCTAATGCTGGGGGGGGAGGGGGGGGATTGGTGACCTTGAGATAGGATTTCAAGCTGCAATGGCACCAAGGCTTTCTGATTGATTTCAAAAGATGTCCAGCAAGACACAGAAGTTATAACCTTAGAGGGATTCTGGCAGACCACAGTGCCTCCATGGCTCTTATCAAGTCTGTTTCAGTCAGATTTGACCTTTTAACATCATATAGCCAGCAGGCAGAAACTCTGAACGGAAGAAATTCTCCAGCTCCTTTCGAATACGTGTACATGTAATTCCATGGGGTCTCCTATGGGCCAGAACCACAACTACTGGTACTGTTCCATACACGATTCTGCAAATTAATATATGCCATTGTTATAATAACCATGTGATCCGCTTTCAAACAGTGACATCGAATGGAGAACTAAGTTGATGGTTAACTGAATCAAAGTACAGTAGTCCCCCTCTAATAGGGACATCCCTTCTGCCAAATAATTTTGTTATCATTCGTGAGGTGTCATTTGGTGAGAGGGAGCATCAAAGGCATTCTTGGTATTTGCTGCTGTGATTTCGATTTGTGTCGTCTATGAAGATGGTGTCCTCCCTTGACTAGAATTAGAACCCTTTAGGAGAGGAACCATTTAATATCATTGTACCGGTATATCAACCAGGCAATCGGTCATGTAATAGTGACTCTAATCCAACATGTACTAACAATATTGATTAACTTCAAGTGATCTGATGAGAGTAACAGATATTGGAACTTGCTGTCAGCTGATACATTGTTATTGTATTTTGCATCATGAAATACAGCATTCTGTTATATAGTCTAAGTTTATGATAAAAAAACAAACAAACACTATACTGGAACACACTGAAATATTTTTTTCCAATCCAGAATTATACCGCAACTGCACAGAATTGTACCGTAACAGTTCAAGCCATGCAATAACACTTCTAGATTAATCTTTGTACAACAGAAACAACAGAAGGGCTATAGCTATATATGGGATATTATTTGACCCAAGTCACTTGGCCTTTGTCCATTTTGTTTTTAGACCCAATTCCCAAGACCGCATTTGAGAAGATACCAACAGCCCACTGAGGGTCAAAAAGCCTGGACACTTTCCAACTCATTAGAAACAAACACTCCATCATTTATCTTCAAAACATTGAACTTTGCTCTATTTTATCTCTCAAGTTTCTGCCGAGATCAAATTTTAGATAAGGCAATAATCATGTAGATAGATTCTCTTGCGGAATCTTCAAACACACCAATCAATCTGCTGACAGCAACTGTACACTGAACGTTGGACTGGCTCACTTGAAAATGCCAGCCAATGAATGACATTTGAAATACTTAAAAAAGCCTATAAGCCATGCGGTTATGTTTAGGCGTGCCGCCATTAATCCGGTGGTAGCCTGGGACTCTTCGACTGATAAAGAATCGCCTCATTTCATTGTAATATTGAATGAAGGTGAAGAATTATAATCATGACGGCTAAGATAAAACATCAAGAAGCCAGGGAGAGGGGGGGTACAAGGGTTGCAATACAAGAAGCGGAGCAGATTCTCTCGCTAAATCTAAGCTTCTTGAAATGATCTATTACACGGCTGGATGTATGAGGGCCCGCCACGATCCATAATAACGTGATTCATCCTGGCCAGGCGGCGGGATTAAAAGCTTAAAGTCTTCCTTCCCTCGGCCATGTTCAGAATATTGAAGCATTGTAATTACTTGAGGTTTCCATGGCAACCAATGCCAGTGCCTCACATGCCCAATTTAGCATCAAAGTGGGTTGTTATCTGAAAGTTGTAAAGTATGTATGAACAGCTCTCCCGGCCTTTATTATATTCATTGGCATTCCAAGTAAAAATGTGCAGGCTGGGGGTTTGTGTGTGGAAGGGAGGCCCACCATTCCAAACCCAATATACAATACCATTAATTACCCCAGGCCTCCGCCACAGTATGTGAGGGCTGCCGTAGCCCCTGTATGGTGGCACCACAACACACACACACTCTCTATCCACCAATCAATAAACAGCGTCTATTTACATTGAAATGATTTCCACTGCACTCTGTAAAATATGAGAAAACACAAATTTGAACTCGCCATACATGACGAGTGTGTTGCATAGCGACGCCATGAAATGAAGGGCGTGGCTTTTACCTTTGTGGGATTCTCTGCGCATTGTTGTGGTTTCTTCTCCTGTTATTTAATCTGGCCAGAGTTCCCTTCACAATAGACACTAGCAGGGGAGGAGGGGTTCCATGTGCATTAATAATTCAACCTTGGGCTTATAGCAGGTGATTCCAAGTCTTTAACTGTAAATCCATCAGGCGACCTGGCCTAAATATTAGCTGTTGACCAAACAGTCGGGCACAGTATGAAAAGGTGATTTGTTATTTTGTCCAACAAGGTTTGAGGGAGGGAGGACGGGTGGGGAGTGCAGTTGATAATGATGGGCAGGAAAGGGGTGGGGGTGGGGTGATAGAAATTACACACATATGTTCCCTGATGGAAAGCCCCACACAACCAACCCCAAACACAGGTAGTGGCCAACGTGATGTCAAATTCATCTCCATTTTTGTTTATCAAGTTTGGCTTCCCATAGCCATGGTGACTAGCACAGATGAAGCCGGAAATACGCCATTTCTACGGAAACCATCCGGTGGAGCAAGGCGAGCGCTATCATATTGGCTTTGTCATTTTCATCTCTATGACTGGCACAAATGATGCCTTCCCCAGCTTTACAAATTTCCTGACACTGGTTAATTTATGGCTACTGACTAGCTGACCCTCGGTCTTGGCTAAAAATGCCAATTTCACGTGATTGCTCTGCGGAAAATTTTATGAAGGCAGAACTAAGGCAGTACTGGGGTATGTCAAATGCAATCTAATTTGAATGTAATCTCAGGGCTGGCTTTCCTACACATTTCTGGTGGTCGCTCTCTCTGCAAAAAGCCATTTCATGTCAGCCACTTAAATCAAATCCAATATGAAATTCTCCATCGTCATTATTGAATTTGAAGGTCGGACTCACACTTCTGTAGCACCGGTTCCAGGGAAAGGGGGGGGGGGGGTCAGTGTGGAATGAAATGCCTGGAAATTGCAGGAACAGTCATCTAGCAACCGCTGCCGCTGTCTGCTGATGACTTGTCCGCACTTACCAGGCAGGCAAGCCATGCGCTGATGACCCAGGGTTGGGAAAGCCTGCATCAAGCACCAGCTAGCACAGGGCATGCAGTGCTTTCCACAGAATCTCTTGCCCTAAATTATAATTTACTTTCATTGTCATCTTCGGGTTTTAGAGGGGGAGCCAGCAGCCAGCGGGAAGCAGCACTGGCCATGGCTATGCCATAAACGTCCACCTTCAAACTTTACGATGCAGTAGATTGGGAGGGATCCGGGCAATGTCCCTGGCTTGGCAGGCTGGCAGTCAATACAGAAATTTACAGCTTTTACCCATTGTATAACCAGGTAAAAGTCCACTTTACAATTGGTCAGTGACAGTCAGGTGGTGGGTGGCGGTAGGGGTGGGGTGAACTGCCAACACAAAAAAGAGAACTGTATTGGTCCCCCTTTATTTTTTATGTTTTACTTTTTTTTTTTTGGGGGGGGGAGGTTGGTGTTGGGAGATCAGAAAGCACATCAAAAAAAATTGGAAATACAGAGCAATACTGAAGCAAGTAGCAGTGTAGTCTTTCAATTCACCCTTACCCAGTCTGACAGTTAATTGCAGAAGTTTATTTATAGAGTTTTTGCAAGATGATGACAGTAATTTTCATGCTCAATTTTACTTACCCGGTATTTAATTTATCCGATTCTATTGTCAAAGATTCACTGTAACATTTATTTATAGAGTTTCGCAACATGATGACGGTAATTTTAATGCTCAATTTTACTTACCCGGTATTTAATTTATCCTATTCTATTGTCAAAGATTCGCTGTAACAAAGTTGCTTCACTATGCCCACCATATTTTAGTACAAAGCTACAGAAAGTAATTGTAGAAGTAATTGCAAAAATAACTAATTTTATCCAGTTGAACACTAATAGAATTATTATTATCATTATTATGATTATATTATGATTAATATTATTATTATGATTATGATTATTATTATTATTATATGCACTGGACTTACTTTGAGTACCTGTTTTTTCTGCAGAGCCTTTTTCAGCTTTTTCCTCCTTGCTTCTTCCTCCAGCGCCAGTTTACGTTTCAGTGCGGTCTTTTTTTTCTTCACCCTCCCTGGCTTGGCCTCGCTCTGGGTGGAGTCTGCTGCCATAGGGACAGGTTCCATGTCTGTGCTTCAAATCAGCCAGCACACTGTAACACAGGCAGAGACAGCACAAAATTATGACTTAGTTTAGGACTCCCAAAGTTTACGACTCCTAATTTAGGACTCCCTAGTTGAGGATATCCTATACTATAGGAGTCCCTAGTTTAGAACTCTCTAGTTTAGGACTCTCTAACTTAGGACTACCTAGTTTGGGACTCACTCAGATTAGAACTCCCAAGTTTAGGACTTTCCAGATTAGGACTTCTTTAGATATTAAAATATTTGATTTATCTTCAAATTGCCATTTTGTGTGAAACTGTACAGCTTTATCATTTTGGAAACAACCTTCTCAGCATGTCGAGATTCCTTGCATGGCCCGAGGAAGCTCGACATAATGATGATGATGATCTAAGCATTAACTTTCGAGTACTTCTTTGTGCAGAAAAAAATACTCAAACAAATGATTACTGTAAGCATACTGTATAGTAGTGATGGATATTATATAAGTCACAATGTGTGGAAACACAGAATGTATGCCACAGAGTACAGTGTAAATTTTCACTCCATCTTCTAAGGGCACTAGATTATAGTGTGAACATGAGGAAAGTCGAGTTACCCTGAACAGACAGAGAGAGAGAAAAAGTTGATTGCAAGGTGCATGCATGTGTTCCTGGAGTAGAGACTGGAGGCAGCAAACGATTGAGGAAAAGGGGGGGAGGGAGGGATTCCATCAAGGTTCAACCTCAGCCTAGTGACAATGCATGGAAAACATGCCATTATGGACTAAATAAAGGAAAGCCGGGCATTATTGCAATGTTTGAGCTCCATTTGTGAGACTCAAACAGTTAGTATAGTGACTCCAGCCTCCGGGGACAAATGTCATTTTCACGCCCGGTCTCAACTCTGGCCATGACAGTCAGGTGATACACGCACACCCCGGCCTAATCAAACAAACCGTAGCCAGCTTTCACTCTGTTTTATGCCTGATATGTTTGATTTTAGCCATAGATTAAAGCGGAATTGTACTGGTGCGTGCCAGCTTTCAGGGAGGCAAATTGATGAAAAGTCCATTAGTATTATGTGTGGAGAACCATAAATCGGTCTTTGAAGACTACAGTGGAAATTTCTAAAAGCAAATCACAATTATTGCAGGGTAAATTCCTCCCCAATCAGGAAAGATACAAATTATAGTGGGGAAGAAGCCTGAAATAGTGGAATAAGCCTGCAACTATATAACACACACACGTGCACATGTATAGGGGGTTCAAATAAAAATCAAAATTTGAAAAGCCCAAGGTAGCTCTGCTCTGATGTAAGTGGAAGAATTGAGTTACTGTTATTGTGAAAGTGGACTTCAGGGAATTATTGCATGCACGTATTAAGTTTGGGCATTATTTGGTACATTCTGGAAGTTACTCTGTAAGTTCTGGGAGTTATTCCATAAGTTCCAGACGTTATTCCATAATTTTCCGGAAGTCTGTAAGTTCAGAGTTATTCCATAAGTTCAGGGGGTATACTGTGAGTTAGGGAAGGTACTCTTGTAATTTCAGGAGCTACAATGGCAGTTTAAATAGTGCATTGTTCTATGGGTTAGATAATTATTTATTTTAGGAATTTCATAATTTTATTTATGACTTTCGGCAGTTGATCCAGCAGTTCAGGGACTAACCACCTCGGGAGTTTTGGGGTCTGGGTATTAGTGGATAACTCTTGAAAAAGAATTCCCTGAACCTGTCACTGCACAGTCAAACAGAAGACAAGCTGTACATGCATCACCATTTTGCATGAGCATATATACGGAGCCTTCAATTCATTAATGAAAGTTTTGAGATCAAACAGCCATTCCCAGTTTTATGCATTATCAGCTCTGGGTCTGTGGAAGCGGCTGAGCCCGTTTTGATGTCATGTGTTGCTGCATACATTAATGTAAATGCACTTCATCAAACCTAAATAATCTGCACCAATGAAATGGCGTATTTTTGGTGTTTTTTTTCTCTGTTTATTCGGCTCAATGTCAGAGAGCACTCCACGCAGCACCTCTGGCAGCTAGCACCGAGCTAGCACAGCCCACGGCAATAATAACCGCCTGTTGAAGTAGCATTGCTGGCAAAGTGGAAACTCTTTTAAAGGTTATGAATTCAAAGTATGAGAGGAGAAAATGGTGTTGGGGTGCAGCGGGAGAGGGTACTGTGAACCGCTTCAATGTATAATAGAGATGCACTCATTTTCACTCAACACGGCTAATGCTGCCTGCGCTTTTTTCCATGCAATGTAAAAGATTGTTTTAAATTCCTAGAATGTATTTCGGTAGCAAGCACTTCTCTCCTCTCTTTCTCTCTCTCCTCTCGGGGTAAAGCCTAGATCAGTCTGAAACTTTGGCATGGAGCTTTCTAAAGTGCAGTGCTTGAACCACGCTTCAATCAAAATGGTACACTACAAATTGAAGCAAATGTACCTTGGAGGGCTGCCATTGAAAAAAAAAGTTTCAAAGTGATGCAGGCTATACCTCAGGTAAGTAGAGTACTTCACCCATGTGTATCTGTATAAAGCCCCCCCCCAATGCAGCATTTACATGTACCTGAGCTGGATCTGAACTAATCCAATATAACGCCCCCCCCCAGCAACTTTTCATTTCTCAGTTTCTGATCCAGTTTTCAGGTAGCTCGCTCAGGCTGTTTGGGAGTGGGGAGTGTGGTAAGGGGGGTGCAGGAGATTTGGGGGAGGGGGGGGGGAAGCTGCATGTATTATCCGTGTTACTACATTTAACAGGTTCCAATAGGCTGAAGCTTAGACCGACAGGCTGTAATATATAAATACCCAACACATTGGCAGTTAGAAGAACTCCGCCACAAAATCCTTGGAAACATTCACTGGGGGATGGATGCTCAACATGCGCTAGCAACGCAACCAGGCTGCAATGCACCCTGGGAACCATGAGCAAACATCCGCAGAGAATCATAAAACTAATCCCAATAGAGATACATGTAGCTTAGCAAAGCCAAGTGAAACGATAGCCCAAAATAAAAGTTGAGGGAAGAAGCTCAGTTTCACACACCATGCACTAGTCGACAGACGATTTCAGCCGAATCGGAAAGAGAGGATATCTTAGTTGATCATCTGACCTGACTCTAGGTAAGCTATATCGGCCACACCATCAGGTGAGGATTAGATATATAGGGAGGATGTACAATTTGAGCCATGTCTGACTGACACACACCCTGTATGACATGAATCATTAACCTCACCAAACTTTCTTCCATCATTGTACGTAGAGCGAAATGGCAATTGTGGAGTGGCACTCTTTATTTTACAATGATGATTATTACATGCAGCAAATGACTTCCAGGATAAAATTTTAATGTCTCACAAACTTTATTCAGTAGTGCCAGCCAGTATTCATTTTTTTTTGTCTACTCATGTGTCCACACTTTTAATTTATTGAATTTGGCTCATTTTTTTTTCTTAAATAGTCAAATCAGAGAATCTGAAGGTAGATGCACATTTATTTTCGTTCATTGACTATGTCTGGCGTTACCAGTACAATGTCATGCCAAAGGTTAATTTACTGTTATAAATAGATCTACTTCTCCAATGAAAAAAAATCTTTGGTGATTTGTTGGAATTGGGCTAGGACATGCAGTGTATAGTGAGGCAGCTGGGAGCCACTGTGTGTCACACTGTTCATTATAAACGCACAGGGACCAGACTGGACCAGGGTGGCCAGTCGGTGGTCGCCTTGTTGAAAGCTCCATTTCTTGATGTAAATAAAATAGCCTGAAGAAAGCAACAGTAGTTTGGTAAGGTATAATAACTCTCTCGTTTCCAGCAGCAACAGCTGACATTGTAACATCCCCCCTAGCAAGATGCCTCCCCCCCCCCTCCCCCCAGGCTTACAATGTCAGTCAGGAAAGCTGGCCATTTTCTTTTATAAAATAGCCTGAAGGTTATATTTTCTTTGACATGGAATTTGAGTGGAGAAGTGGCAATAAATAACAGTGGTCAGGTTTGGCTAGTGGTCAAAATGGCCAGAGTTAGGACTGGGTATCTATAGTAAGTCTAGGCGACCGTCCTTTGGCTCAAACTCCACTTTTCTACATACACCACAGTTTGGCATTTCATCCGAAATGCCACATCATAGACACAAAATAAAATGATGAGTCAGAAACTAAAAACCTCAGGCATGCACCTGAAGAGTCAGTGTGATGACGTTTTTTTCCAAACTCAAATCACAAACGTTAAAATGTCCAATTTTAATGAAATCCATGCCTGACACAGCACAGACGCAGATAGAATGTTATCGGTACACTGTGTGCCTTGACAGTAGTCGTCCAGTAATCATGTCAAACTATGTATGCTATCCCAAATGTGTATTGTTTATACAGAGTTGGTTAAACGTACAATGCTTGCATTGTGTAATTTTCTGTTTAACTGTGGATGTGTAGGTGTTTAAAAAGTAGTGTAGCTGTGCAAACTGTGGACGGGAGACAAGAACAGCGCAACCAATAGCTGGCGGTCCGAGATGATGGCAATCAAATCAGGAGAGCGACACAGAGACATGAAAATCAAAAACCAATATGCAGAGACAGGGTTGTGCTGCTGAGACCACAGCCCGGAATTCTGCGTTTTCTCTCAACATTTCCATACGTGTGCAGGCAACCATTGTAGTGGCGCCAATAATTTATTTTGCCCTGATGCTCACCATCTTTTACTGCCAGCTTCAAGAGTGGCACTGCGCTGCCTGCCGCTCCAGCACAATGCTAACATCGGCATTAATTCATATTCAAAAGGGCCAGATCAGCTCGAGAAGCCTCCTTCAAGACCTCGACTTGCAGAGCCTTCGCAATGAGTTTGCATCCAATTATCAGGGTTGATTCTCCTGTAACGACCGGCAGGATGAGATATTTGTCCCTTCCTGGCCAGCAGTGACCGTGTATACATTGTAAAAGCCTGCCATAGAAAGAAATGGCTGGTGAAAACCGTTCCACTAAAATCAAAACTGACCATATGGCAATAATGTTCACTCATTACTTATGCCACTGAGGGATACAGCCAGACTAAAATTACATGTGAACGTGCATGTAAGAGAACTGTAGCAGAACATAAGACTCTGTCAACAAATAACATGAATAATTTTATACGACTGCATATATACAGTATAAGATAGTATACAAAGGCTATATACAGCCTACATACCTTAGTTGTACTTAAGAGTACAATTCTTACATAGTGTACAAATCTTACAGCATATGTCTTGCATATGCAGAGATATCTTACAGTGTACAAATGTTACATGCAATGAAGAAAATATTACATAATTTTTTATGACATACAAATCTTACATTGTGCAAATTGTACATGGGTATGGTATATAGTGTACACATCTTACATGCTGTATACAAATCTCACACATGTCTGAAGAGGCCCTACTGTGAAGCATCTTTTATACGACCCGCTGCAAGAAGTTAATATTTCAATTGAGGTTACATAGCAACTCACCACAAAAAAAAAAAAAAAAAATTCAATACTGAAACATAAAGGAAAGACGGACTGGGAATTTTAGTGTTAGTTGGCTGTATCTATATCTGTATAATGATGCAGGCACTGTGACAACTCCAACTGACTTGGCGTCTCTGCCGCCTCAGGCTGGAATCTCAATGTGAAACACAAAACACTGACAATGCATTAGAAATTTTCCGGTTCATACATATCAATAAGTGAGTGGTGAGGCAGAGTTTCTTATTGAGGAAGCAGCCCTCCAGCTAGAGACGTTGCTAAAACTTGCAGCTGGTGAATGAATTTAAAGCGGGCGCCCCACAGCCGCCAGATCTTGGCTTTCTTTCTTTGACTTGGGTCAAGCCACATTATTTATAATGTGAAAAGCTAGAAGTTTTTGTTTTGCAGATTCTCCCTTGGCTGAATGGTCCCTGGCCACTGTGTCGACTTGAATACAATGGCCCTATAAAATAATACTTTGGCAAGTTGCTTTTTTGTGGGAACGGAGAGACGGTGGACAGACTGAGACATCACGCAGAAACAGCGCGGCTCAGCTGCAGGCAGCATCTTCTCAATCGTCTTGGAATGACAAGCAAAAATGCTTTTAATATTTTTGACACATTACGTTGACGGAAAATGAGGGGAAGAGGAGGGGTCTGGATGAGCGAGGCAGTAATCCCAAGCACTTAGCGTTGTCTGGGCAAAAACAAGGCTTTCTGCACAAACACTCAGTCTGCACGCTTTGCTTTCTTCATGGTTTTCGCTATGGTCATTTATCAGTGTGACTATTGTTATTTCCTAACTTACATGTATCTAGTTCTACATGTACGATACTTTTAAATTTTAAATATCTGTATTTGGTCAGTAGAAGATACAGATCTAACATAGTGACATCTATAGGTAGACTGAGCCAACAGACAACACATATCTAATATACTTGGTGTCTAGACTGAACTAATAGACAATAACACAGATCTAACATACCCTGTAGTGATGTCTAGAATGTACCAATAGACAACACAGATCCAACATACCATTTAGTGGTGTCTAGAATGAACCAATAGACAACACAGATGTATTACATATCCTGTAGTGGTGTCTACCAATAGACAACACAGATCTAACATATCCTGTAGTGGTGTCTAGACTGAACCAATAGACAACAGATCTAACATATCCTGTAGTGGTGTCTAGACTAAACCAATAGACAGCACAGATCTAACATAGTAACATCTAGGCTACTCCAGAGTATACACTGTGACCAGGGATGACAGTATGCAGTGATCACAAATGACCCCACAGTATACAGTGATTAATGATGACATCAGACTATACAGTGACCAGTGATGACATCACAGTATGCAATGACCAGGGATGACATCCAAATATACAGTGATCAAGGTAGACATTAGAGTATACACTGACCAGGGGCAAAAAAAATCATATGCACGCAACTCTGAGTGTCTGTGAATGAGACTTATATGTAATTCGAAAATAATTAAGCTAATATCTTTCAAACCAGTCAGTGTGATGGATTTGCATCACAGACCTAGCCATGTGCCAGTACATTATTTCAACATACTAAAAGTATTGTGTGACCTAATAACTACCAGTAAGTGGGCAGGATCAAGCTCACAAACCTGGTTTCAATAAGTGTTATTCATTGCAATATATGTAGCTAAAGGTAAAAAAGAGTGAATTTTTAATGAGTGAAACAAGATCTGTGATGGCTGAAAGCTTGGGAAGAACCACCGATCTAGTCTCGGGAACTTGAAATTAGTTTCATGTTATTCAACATGGCTGAGACGAAAAGCATCTATTTATTGCTGATAAATTAAGCTTCAAATATAAATTATCTATATTTGAAGTTTAATTTATCAGTAATAATATACCTAAAAATTAATGTTGTTTAGAAAATCTGGCTCCATATATCTGCCTCCACACTGCACTATGTGTATGTAGACTATAGACAGTATCTTCTCCACAGATTTATGTTTAGTTATTGTTTATCACCTTATTAAAATACAATCACATAACATGACTTTACCTATGATTTATTCTGTGCTAATAGTGGAATGATTGCCATACATGTAAAAAGTAAATGTACATTTTGACTTGAAAAACTGTACATTTCTGTTGATCAATAAATTCTTTTTTTTTTATCATCATTTTGTAACATACATTATTAAACCCCGCGAGGGGTTTATTGCGATCGCTCTGTGTGTCTGTGTGTCTGTCTGTTAACAACATAGCGCAAAATGTATTTAACCAATCAACTTCATATTTGATGGGAGCCTTCCCTATCACCCAAGGATGAAGTGATTCGATTTTCAGAAAAATCCCCCCGGGGTAAGGGTGGCCCTGGGGGGGTCGAAATTTGGCCCTAATGATAAGAGATAGGAAAAATTTTTTTGAGTGGCTATAACTCCTAAACGGTGCAAGTTAGACATGTAGTTACTATTACACACTAATAGGAAGTCATATATGGGGATTCCAAATGCA
>JAAUYG010063499.1_pt1 | contig 12486 bp, 7 predicted proteins | sample 7278091 | NCBI WGS metagenome assembly JAAUYG01 (sample SAMN14350201, study PRJNA611818) | marine sediment metagenome | isolation source: surface marine sediment (0.6m) | place: French Polynesia: Moorea | collected 2018-08
AAATGGCACGTTGAAAGTTTCATGACACTTGACCAAATTACCACCATCTACTACAATTTCTGCTTTTACTGCTTGAATAAATTCTGCTTGAATAAATGATTGTCGCCTACTAGCACATCCTGTTGGGATTAGCGATATATTGTATATTCCAACGTTCCTGGGTAACTTTTATTTTATTTTGTTTTGCTTATCAATCCAGGTGCACACCCGGAACACCAAAATTGTGTCCCAGCCATCACTCTCGGCAATGCTTCTAAGTTACAGCAGCGGAAACGTACTCAAACCCGAGGTGTAATGTGGTATGATATCTGTATATGCTATGGTGGCTGATTTGTGCCCTCCCCTGGTTCTGTTGGTGATTCCAAACGTGAAGGACAATATGACGAAGTCAACTTAACCAGTTTATGGATTGGAGGGGGTTTCGGATGTCACAGCATATGTTCTTGTTCGATTGCATATGTTCTTGTTCGACTGTTGGATTGCAAAATCCAGTACCGCTTAGTTTACATGTTTCATCTTACCTTGGACTTTGCACTCATTTGACCATAACATTCTTTTCTAGTGGACTCTGTTTTGACTCATAGGGCAGTTTACACTGTATGACCCTTTTGGTGTTGATGTGCCGTTAAGCTGTAATATCATATCATCATCATCATCATCATCATCATCATCATCATCATCATCATCATCATCATCATCATCATCATCAGGCATCTGTAACACGAGTGTGCATATGATATATGTCACAAATGATGTAAATGATCGTATTGTAATATGCCTATTAGAGGGTACTGTCCTGTGCGTGGTTGTGACTTGCTTTTAAGCTTTGGCATCTCCGTCTATGCTCATTAGAGGCAATATACCTCTGCATCTCAATGTCCGGCATACGGGCAGCCAAGCTGTAAAGGTTGCAGTAAACCACATAAACAGTGGAATTAGTCCTAGAGCTATATATGCGTAAATGAATCAAAAGCAGGTAACAGCATTTTGCATGTTGTGTATAAAATGCCAAATGCGTGCAGGCTCTTATAGTTACAACATGGACTGAAAATTTGTAATTTGTGTAAATGGAATGTATACAGATGCTATAAACAAGCTGCATTGCCAAGTTTTAATTCTCGAGTACTTATGATTTTTCAAACATGTAATATATCCGCCTGGTACCTACGCTCGTAGTCAATGATTTGAATATATGTGCTGCCTGCATGTACATGTATGTGCCACATATAAATATTATAGCGAAACCTCCCCATCAGGTTACTGGAGGGGCTGAGCCAATTTTACCACAACAGACCTGAAGGCCAACTAGTTGTCTTAAATTAATACTGCATGAAGGTATTTTAAGACCGGCTCATGGGTTGCAGTTGGGCACATTATAGTTCTAAACAGCATCCACTATATTGCATTGCTGCAGTAGTATGTCCGTCACGCGACAAAAGCCGTTCCTCCTACATGTAGCTTATGGCCGTATTCAAAACACATCGTATGGACCACTGTATTCGAGTGATGGGATATTTACAAAATGTACCCACACATTGAGATGCAAAGACAACACTTTTCCATATGCATGGCGGTATCATCTATTTAGGAAGAAATAGACTGTTATTTACAACAACTGTTTACAGTATTGGTTCAATACCGCGTAATATTTGTGGTTCATATAGCGTTAAAAAAATATAAGAATTATCAAAGATATTTGGGACCTTAATGAATGTATGCTTACGTGTGATAAATGCTGGCGAAATTTATGTTATGAGCCTACGCTAAAGTTTAATTAATTCCTGCACCTGGCTTCTGAAGTTAATTCTTGTAGATACAACGTAGCTATACATAGTATTTATTTATTTTTTACTTATTTGTTTTGTTTATTTATTTGTTTGTATTTGCTTTGTGTTCTGTATTTATATGCTCTCCAGAGAATGGAGGTAATAAAGAACATGAATAGACACATAATGGCATTACCATTGGGATTTTTCTGATAAGACCCGAGTTACGGCGTCACGATTACCAAGAATGTTGCCTCTGGTAAGCACCAACGGACACTGCCGACTTTGTGGCGAGACGTTCAGCAGTCATTACATGTGAAATATGGTAGCAGTTCATTTTATTACCCTTTGTTCATTTTATTACCCTTTGTGCCCAATATATGTCCATGATATAGCACAATATTGGCCATACCCCATAATACTTCTCTGTCATCGTTTTCTTTTCTTTTTTTTTACTGCGTCAGTATTCATGGTATTTCTAACGTTAGTTGTTTTGTTTTGTTATCATAATTATGCTTTCTGTGGGGTATTTGACACTTCATTGACTTTGGTTGCAGCAAGCAGTCTCAATAAATGCTTTCAATCTCAATTCTTTTTCTTTAGCAATGTTGAACTCTTGCAAAATATAAGATAGGATACATATTTTTAATGTCGGCTTGTAGTTCAATAATAACATTGGCACCGAGTACTATTTATTATGACTGAAATACTGATGGGGATGGGGTGAGCTAAATGATAGGCGACGGTGAGGCGACGTAACATGGATTACATTAAAGTTAAAGTACATGATATATAATAAGAACAACAACACGAGGGTTCTTTCCAAGTCTGTAAACCTTTATCAAAGGTATCAACATCCACACAGTCTTTATATGAATTGTCTAGTAATTTGTTCCTTAACATGGCGGCGTGATATGTTTAAAGAATTAGAATTTTTTTGCTATAATGACATGTAGCAAAAGCCGGTTAATGGTTTAAGGCGGCGTTCACAAAAGAGCCTCTTGTATTTCTGAATTAGGCTTCTGTAAGTGTTATACAATGAAGAAATGCGTGAGTACAATCTAAATACTTTGGTTAACAGTGGCTTTCAGTCGTTCAAAATACATTACAGCAACGGTCGGTCAGCCTTAGTCCATAATTCACTGTATAAGGATGTAAAATCATCAAGATAAACCACTCTGAACTGAACCTTGCTAATGTGTTGGCGTCAACCTGGCTACAAAATGCCATATGAGTTGGCAAAATAAAGGACTTAAACACAAGACCAGTATTCTTTCACTTGGAAGATGCCTATTTAATGGACTTCAAACATTTATAGATCGACCAGCCTTTTGCCACATTAATTCAATATGTTCACTAAAGGTCAACCTCTTATCAATATGAACTCCAAGGAGATTAACGACTTGCTCCGAATTAAGAACTGTGTTTTTTAAAGTAATACAACTAGGGGTATAATGGTTACTGAAAATAATCAGTTGGAATATATTCGGGTTTGCTTGCATAAAGTTGTCAACATACCAAGATAATATACTGTTACAAGCAAGAGAAAGAACTGATAAAACATTTTTTTCAATCACTCCGCCACAACCCCAAATGTATTTGCGCCTGCATACATGTAGTTAAAAACATCAATCCCAGGAACCCAGTACATTCAATCATCTTGGAAACAGTTAAAGATAAAAGGCACCAAAACTGACCCCTTTATATCGTTTGCCATGTGTTTTCATCACTTCCTATGTTGACACGTTGCTTTCGGTTTGAGAAATAATTTGCGATGAGCATACAAGCAGAGACATCAACACCATACGCATGTACATGTAACTTTCTAATTGTGAGCCTGTAGAGTAAACATTCAAATGCCTTAGATCTGTTAAACTAGTCCCGTATACATTCTTACTCTCTACAGCTACCTTCCATTTCTCGACAAAACTCAAAACAATATATTGGCAACTGTATTTCTAAATCCAGATAAGAGAGGGGAGAATTTCCAATCAAAGAACTACTAATTTTGTGTACGATAACCTTTTAAAATGTTTTAAATGCAAAATTAAAAACACTTATCGGCCTGTTATTCTTTTTATCCACAATTGCAATACTGCCCTTTTTGTATACAGGTGAAACGTCAGTAGCTTTTAGAGAATCTGGAAACACAGATGTCTCTATGGACATGTTAACGAGATACTGAGAGTAGGTCATGATGCCTCATGAAGCATCTTACCTCTGAACATAAACGAAAATGATGACTCATGAAAACTCATACAGCTGGTCAAAAGGGTACTGATGACTCATGGAAACTCATACATCTGGACATAAGGTAATGATGACTCAAGAAAACTCATGTATCTGGACATAAAGCTAATGATGACTTGCGAAAACTCATACATCTGGACATAAAGGTGATGATGAGTCATGAAAACTCACACATCTGGACATAAAGGTGATGATGAGTCATGAAAACTCATACATCTGGACATAAAGGTGATGATGAGTCATGAAAACTCATACATCTGGACATAAAGGTGATGATAACATTATACGTTATACATCTAAACATGAAGGATATGATGACACATGACTTGGTTATTGTTTAGTTTTTTCAATATTTGAAAGCCCTCATGGGTATCGGTAGGTACTAAAAAAACAGTTCTTGATACAAGTTTCGATTGGGTGATGTTTGAAGTCCTCACACATACTTGTAAAATCAGTTCATCCAAGAAAACTGCGCTCCCTGGGTGATTTATGGATGTGCAGTACTGGTTCAATGTATCACACAAGGGTTTGTTCATTCATCACATCACCATTTTCTACCATAACAATATCGGATCCACTGCCGTGTTTTTTGTGTTATGTTAATGGTTTTACAATTTTCTAAAAAATCCTTAGTCTTTGTACTTTTACCGCCACATTTATTAATAGGGTACTTGCGCTTACTTTGTTTACGCAATACTTTAATTGTTCACTCGCGGTATGCTTCTCACGTTTGTCTATTTGATAATCTGCTGTATTTCCTTCTGGTGAACATAATTCTAACATTTATCGAATTTTTTAGCTGTACATTCATATAAGGTAAGCCGTTTGTTTTGACCACTTTAGACCATGCTCGTTTGCAATGTCAGACACCAAACTTTCATCCATCCCATACGCACCTTGAACAGCGGCAAATTTCACAGACATGAAATGGGACTGCCCATAGATCAGCCACAAGCTATCTTCGCTGAAATGTTTAAATGGCCTACATGTGACGTTCTGGTTTGTTAATAGTTAGTTACACAATCATATGAAAATCACTAAGACCTACATCAAATGCATTTTCGCGCATTTAACCTTTTAGCTACATTAGTAACAACTAAATCAATTATACTTAGATTTTCCAGTTTTTAAAACAAGTGGGTATAACCACAATATATATTGAACTCCAGTTGTTTGAAATAGCTCTCTGAGGGGATAATCCGGCTTGGGCACATTTATGATCAGATCATCTAACAAAATAACGGCCATGAGTACAGTGGAACCTGTCTTTAAAGCCACCTGAGTAATAAGGACAATCTGGGAATTAAGGACAGCTACTCCAGTCCCTAGGCCCATTCATTACACAGAGATGGACCTGAGAAATAGAACCACCTCAGAATTGAGGACAGTTTTTCACAGTCCCTTGGGTGTCCGTAATTCCTAGGTCCCACTGTACAAAATACTTACTAAGGCAAAGAATAACACAGACGTTTTAATAAACACTGTTCACTCTATATCAATTTTTGACTGGGTATGCAGAAGAGGCACTGGCATTAAGCGAGGTCTGTCCACGTATCTTCAAAACTTCATTCTGCGAATGCCATAGCACCGTATTTGAATTTTTAATCAAATGTCTCACTGGTAATCTACCTCTTGCAATAAATATTTACCGTTAGATTAATCCTTAAGTCAGACGGGAAAATGGTCAATCATACAATGTAGCAGGTGCAATCAACGACTGCATTGCTATTTCAGCACAGTTAGTGGTCCTCATAATGCACTGCCTGCAAGGTTCTGCAAGGCTGCAAGGTTCTACCTGCGGCAGTTTGCCGTCGGCGTTGTACATCACTATGCCTTCATTCCGCGCAGATCGAGATCCTCTCGAGTGGCGTCCAATCTGTGCAGAAAACATACAATACAATCTTAATTTGATATTAACTTGTGGAATGCGCAAAGAAGGGCAGAAGAGTCACATCGGCATGAATACTACAGCCAAACATCGTGGTGGAAACCGGCTATTAATAATAGTTAATTGATGAATTATCCAGGAAAAAGTGCCGCCCGTGACAGTATCTTGACACGATTGTGGCTGAATGGGTATGAACAATGTGCACACAAACTCCCCCACTCGTTTCGTCAACACTGAATATTAATACTTTACAAGCCGTTACGCATAAACGCCTAGATGATATTGGGAGGTAATGTCTTCTGTCGTGCTTTTAGAATCAGAGTTTAGTAATTGAAAATCCACCTAGGTCAAGCTTTATATATACTACACTACACAAAAAAGTTAAGGACATAATATCCTTAACTTTTTTGTGTAGTGTATATTTTTATATAGAACGAAGGTCCATCTAATGTAAGGTATCATTAGGCGGTTCTTTATATACACATTGATGTAAGTTTGACTTGCATCAAGGACATAAATTACCCAAACACATGCAAATACACTCACAAAATCTTCAAACAAAATTTCGCCTTGAAAAACGGTGTCACTCAGTCGACATCCTGCAGGTTCCAGACGTCGACGTCCGTCTGGTCAATGTCACCATTGGGGGGTCGAACCCTATATGCCGGGCTTCCATTTCAGGATTGGAGGTAAGCGAATCAATGCGTTCGTCTTCCCCGAAACTCATTGCCAGGATCTTGAGGTAGCCTGTGAAGAACTCTCTTGAAGACATCTTGGCAAGGTCCTGACAGAGACCTCTCTCCCCACCACACTTGTCTTGATGTGCCACTTTGAGAGAGTTGGCGTAGCTGTAGACAGCCAGCACAACAACTTCGGTGTACCGGTAAGTTTACTGCACATACTCCCTTCTCCTTTCCTCCTCTGTGGGGTATGGACACTCCGGCCATTCACTGGGCTGCTCAGCCCCCGGCAGCCGGCATTGCTTCAGCTGCATGTACATGTGTCGCTGGCGCTTGAACCAGAGATCCATGGACAGGAAGTAGTCTTGCAGCTCTGGGATCTGTTTCGAGGCCACAGACGTTGCTATCAGGCCCTTGGAGTAGGGGACGGTTATGGTTTGAGCAAAGGCACCGTCTGCCATGATAAACTGTAGCCGACCTGCACCTTCTATGTATTGCACGGCAGCACCCAGCTCCTTAAAGGAAGCGAGAATCCAAAAATACACCACCTGGTCACCTGAGCTTCTAACATCCGCCGGACGATGTTCTGATAATAGCCTGCTGGTTTGCCGCTGGATATCACAATGGAGTCCACCGGGCATGGTCGGAGTGAGGACCGCCTGGCTGCTGCCAGGACAGAGGTCGCTCCCTCTCTAGCATAGTTATCGTGACGTCACCGAAAACCACGTTAAAAGGCTTCCATTCAAATCCAACACCTCAATAGTGCCAAATACTCCAGATCAACATATGATACCAAATGTGTGAGGTTTATATATTTTGCGGTATTTTTCGAGCATACATTTAGTGGGTTGTACGTAATAAGAATGTGAAATGATCAGGCAACCAAGGAACTTTAAACACTCGTAGGAAGATTGAAAGACACTGCTACCCTTAAGCGGCGATGCATGTAATATTGCTCTTGTTAATACAGTCAAACCTTCTCTAAAGACCACCTGCATATAAAGACCATCTGCTTATAAAGAGTATACCGCATTTTACAGGTCCCTGCTGTATACTGTACATGCTACTGAACCTGCATATAAAGACCATCTGTGTATAAGGACCACATTTTGTTGGTGCCTAGGGTGGTCTTTATATATAAGTTTCACCATATCCTAATTTTAGACTTTCATTTTGGTGAGCAAGTGTTATAGGATTTGATTTAGATTTAGAAACGGTGCAATGCAAGCACTACTGCGAAAGTTGTAACTGAATGTTTGTGATGTTAGCATTAGTGATTTAATTTGAAACAGAGCGTATCAGTGTTAAAAATAGGTGAAACTTCACTATTTCTTTGGTAATTAAACAATAACTATGTTTGCATGCATCTTTGCTAGTGGCAAAGCCATCAAAATTGCTAGGCTGAAACGCTTTTGTGTTGGTACATGATTTGGTAATTACCATTTGCTACTCGTAACTCTCCTTATGTGGCAAGCTTATAGTATTTGTTCTCCAATTTATTGTAAAATTTAAAATTTAAAGTTGAAAATCTGTGTACAATCGTTGTAGAGGTTGCTTACGGGAGTGTCCTCAAATTTGTACCCCCTTGTAGTTGCATTACCCTAGATATTTTTGATAGACAAGGTGAACGTGACAGGATGAAGTGGTTTTGATGACAAGGCCTTCACGTTATTGTCCCGAAGGTAGTTGCCTGCGCAAGTTTCTGTGTCTTTGTAAACAAAAGACCGATACAGTCATACCTCTGTGGTTACAGCTCAAACACATTCCTGTTGCAAACACTGATCTCTACATGTATAGTCGTCGCATCCCCATATTGGAATTTGGAGAGTCTATATAAAATTAACTGCAAAATTGGCGAGACGCTGATACAATTTGAATATCCCTATCTAGTACATTTATATTTTACCACTTGTCTGTTCCACTTACAAAATGCGGCTCTTTTGTTCGACTTATAAATTGCCTTTGACCTTGTGACTCTTTTCTAACTTATGTCATGTAATTTATATTGCAGCTCCAGGCCTCCTTTCTTAAACAGGGTCGCTGTTTTCGTGATATATATGGAGATCAGTGACCGGAGACAGAGAAGGTGGTAGAAATGACCCTAGCCTACCACGTGCACTGTTCTGTTAGCCGTTGGGGTCGCTGTACCCCGAATTATAGCCATTACCTTGTTTCATCAACCGTGAGAAAAGGCCGTTAATTATCCTGCCTCGCCCAAGCTGTACGCTGCATATCAGGGCTTTGGTCTTAAACCTTGTTGTTACATGCCATTGGAGTACTTTTCTTATCTCATGAATCATCCTTGCATACATCGCAAAAGGTTTGGCGGCCTATTAAAATCTGGCCAAATTAAATCTTCAAACGTACATTGTATAAAATGCAAACACTACGAACTGGAGAAACAAGCAATTTAAGCACGTCACTGAGCTTGTACGCCGATTTAAAACAACGTCATTGAACCGGGTATCTCAAATTCAATTTCGCGATCCATATGAATGTCGTTAAAAGCGGGATTTGTCATAGCATCAAAAATTGCCTGCCTAGCCGTGGCGTGGTGTTTCAGTGGGCTAGCACTATAAAGACTGGCCGCAGGTCGGACAAGCACAAGACGTTCCAGTCGCTATGAGACTGAAATATTGTGAAAGCGACTATAAACCCTCTTCACTCACTCACTCAAAAATTGCCTACACTAAATCATAATACAGGTTTGCATTTTTAATTTTACTCGCAATACAATCGCTATTTTGGAAGCAGAATAGTAAGGTTGACGAAAAAATAAACATGCACATAATGTGGGGTAATTGAAATGTTATGTAATGTATGACAATTGTGTACATGTACTTGTTTCCGATTCCGTAGTTGTATGTTTTCCCTATTTTACCGCGTTAGAAATTGCCTACTGCAAGCCTTGGACATTGCAACAGAAGAAACACAATTAGCATGCGCTACATATATCTAAATGGAAAAGGTACAGAAAAAAAGATGAAGGAAATCATGGCTGGAATGATCAATTCTTTATTACAGCTCCAAAAGCAAAACGCTTTTTTTTCAATGGAATATCATTGATCTTTTTACAGCGGAATATCATTGTTGTTTTAGGGCATCTCCGGGTATTCAGCAGGGCATTCATAGGGTTTCGTCCCACATGGGGGATGGACGTCCTCGGGATACTCACATCCGTCACAGTTCTCATCCCAGACGGTTCCTGAAGAAAACAGCAAATTAACCGCAATCCGAATCAAAGTAATATGTAAATAAAACGCCTAATTTAATTCCTTTGCAAAATTAATATGCTAATTATCGCTTGTAATATGAGCGTAAAATCATACTTTGTTTTATTAACGTCATCCCCTGATATTTTTAATAATAATAATAATAATAATAATAATAATAATAATAATAATAATAATAATAATAATAATAATAATTATAATAATAATTATAATAATAATAATAATAATAATAATAATAATAATGATTATGATGATAATGATAATAACAATAACAGTAATAGTAATAATAATAGTAATAATAATGATAATAATAATCATAATCATAATAATCATAATAATGCTAATAATAATAATATACGAGGAAGAAGAAGAAAGAGAAGAAGAAGAATGCAAACAACAGTAATAATAAACATAAGAACATCAATGATTATAACGCCTGTATATATGATTACCGTTTCAGTTTATCTTCATTCATTATTATTGAAGTTTGATTTATTGCATTGGAGGGGAAACGCCTGCTTCTTTAAATGCCACAGCACGTAACTCTGGCATGGGACTGAAGAAATGCCCTTACGTCTACGAACAATACTAGAAGAATGCCAGACAAATATGTTTGTGCATGTTATTAGCTAAGCCTGTCTCACTTGTTGTATATCAGCGCACCGAAACCTCTGTGGGGGTGTCTTTGAAACGTTTTTGTTACTTTTTCTTTTAAAGTTCGAATTTAACAAAAACATTGTTAAATAAATTACTTAACATGGAACCATATCGGTAGAGTTTGTTTAAAAAGCTGCTCCTCGTACAGTCATGATTTCTTTCCAGTCCAACTTTATATGCATTGTAGAGGCTTCATGTGAGAGTCCGCACAAATGTTAAGTGCTATAATTTTAAAACTTACATGTGTACAATGAAAAAAAGGAGATTCAAACTTAATGTTGGTGCCAGTGAGGGGAAACCACTTCCCAGAAAGACTTCAGTAAAGGTTAATGCCTAACAGCCCAATTACTGAGATGCCTAATCTTAACTTTTGTATGACATTTGAGGGTTAAATTACCTTGGTTTACACAACGGCTGCAGGAAATGCACGCTTGGTTAGACAAGGGCTGCAGTAAATGCACCTTTGATTAGACAAGGGCTGCAGTAAATGTAGCCCTTGGTTAGACAAGGGCTGCAGGAAATGCACCCTTGGTTAGACAAGGGCTGCAGGAAATGCACCCGTGGTTACCCAATTGCTGCAGGAAATGCACCCTTGGTTAGACAAGGGCTGCAGGAAATGCACCCTTGGTTAAACAAGGGCTGCAGGAAATGCACCGTTGATTAGACAAGGGCTGTAGGAAATGCACCGTTGATTAGACAAGGGCTGCAGGAAATGCACCCTTGGTTAGACAATGGCTGCAGGAAATGCACCATTGATTAGACAAGGGCTGCAGGAAATTCACCCTTGATTAGATAAGGGCAGCAGGAAATATATCCTTGGTTAGACAAGGGCTGCAGGAAATGCACCCTTGATTAGACAAGGGCTGTAGGAAATGCACCCTTGATTAGACAAGGGCTGCAGGAAATGCACCGTTGATTAGACAAGGGCTGCAGGAAATGCACCGTTGATTAGACAAGGGCTGCAGGAAATGCACCCTTGGTTAGACAAGGCTGCAGGAAATGTACCCTATATAATGACTCACTGCACAATAGCAATTCTGGGTCACCACGGAAGATCTCCTCCCTTGTGCAGAGCAAGGGACAGATGGGAAAGCGAGGGATACATGTACAGCAGACCAATGGATCAATCCATCTGAAGGGGATTTCCTGGCAGAGCCAGAGGGTCTGGGAGGCGGGAATTGTTATTCAATCTGCATGGTGGCGATAAAGTCTACTGTATGTGTGCCCCACGTATGGTGTTCTTCAGTTACACATTCAGTCCGTTTTGTTCTGCATCCAACCGCTTTGAAGTAGACTTCGGAGAAGTGAACCGAATGACCCCAAACGACATCGAGCACTGCAAGGCCCAGTATACACCATATATGTGTTTGTTTTCAGTCCGGTTAGCTCTACGGGCAACCGTTTCATGTTGGCGGCCACTTTGAAACCAGTGCACACAACGATCTAAAATGACCTTGAGCACAGCAAGGTCAAAGTTACATGTATTTCTCCTGTCGCAGTTTTATTTCTGCTGCATATATAAATAAAAAAGTCACTGACGGCATTCAAATCAACTCAAATATCAGTCGTATTTACCTTGTGCGAGGCAGACCTGGGCACCCATGTCATTCCCTGCGAGACACGAGGTAAAGAATCGACATTCGAAGAGAGGCGGGATACAATCCTCTGTCACCAAGTAGTACCCATCGTCCTTACCGTCACAGTCATACCGGGTGTTACACGGGCACGCCGCTTGAGTCTTGCTGCCATAACACAAAAAAACCGCTTTATACACTGATATATGTACCTGTATATACAAGAAGAAGTAGCAACAGCCAACAGCAGACGATGTAGCAAACGCAACAGCAGCAGCATCAGTAGCAGCAGCAGCAGTAGTAGTAGTTAGTAGTAGTAGTAGTAGTAGTAGTAGTAGTAGTAGTAGTAGTAGTAGTAGTAGTAGTAGTAGTAGTAGTGGCAGTAGTAGTAGTACATGTAGTAGTAGTAGTAGTAGTAGTAGTAGTAGTAGTAGTAGT
>JAAUYG010098420.1_pt1 | contig 12486 bp, 10 predicted proteins | sample 7278091 | NCBI WGS metagenome assembly JAAUYG01 (sample SAMN14350201, study PRJNA611818) | marine sediment metagenome | isolation source: surface marine sediment (0.6m) | place: French Polynesia: Moorea | collected 2018-08
CTCCAAGCTGAAGCCTTGGTGTGCAGGCGTTAAACCAATGCAAGGAGTCTCATCAAATTGGTCGGTAACTCACAATGACGAATACGTAGTGTGACTATCGCGATATACCGCGATACTACTGTACTGTGTATGTATCACCAGGTGTATGTTCTGAGGATTGACCATAAAGAGATAGAGATAAAGAGAGAGAAACAGACACACACACACACACACACACACACACACACACACACACACACACACACACACACACAGAGAACTGAGCTAGGTACCACAGCCCTGTCTTCAGGCCTCGATAGCTAAACAGTATTGAGTTCCCATAGTGTTCACACCAATTCACTACAATAACAGTGAACAATAGCTCCAGTCAGTCCTGTTCAATCTTTCCCATTTCTAGTTTTAACTCTTCCGCCATGTTCACCTCAGTCCATCATCATCACTTCAGTCCACACAATGAGTCCACTGAACCAGGCACAGCATTGGGGTCTTTGGTCCAATTCCTAAATATAAAATCATGACACCTGAAGGTTTTTTCCGACACAGCTCACATGATGAATGATCTCACGCATATCACGGCCGTAATTACCTCCAGCACTCCCAGAATATCAGCTGACATTTTCCCCACACAGTACACATTCTGTCGGAAGAAAACAGTCACATTGGACTTATTAATCCTCCAGGACCGCTAAAAGCACAATATGGAGGTTTACTTTCCACACCAACTAACATAAAACCACCTTCCTGCATACAGACAGAGCACACACAGATGACGCGTGGTAGCCAAAGACCAACCCAACCTGTCACAGAACCTCAACAGGTTCTATTTCACAAAGCAGCATGGTGTGGCATGATGTACTGTTAGCCATTTCTACATATTCCTTTGACATTTTATTTTTAACAGCAAGCCTCTGCCTACAGGTATGCCCAGAGATCTCAATTTGATGTAGAAATAGACTTGTACATAACCATGGCAGCCTAAGCATCACAAAGTTAGCTTAGAGACATATTACTAACAACAAATATCATATTACTCCCTACTGCAGCTTGACCATTTATTTACAGTGTACATGTAACTCGAGTACCAGGTACAGGTCAAAGTTAAGATCCTTCAAGAAAGCATCATTTTCAGTCAAGTAAACATTTCTTCTAATGCAGAGGGACCTCCGTTTCCAACCACCTAAGAATTAAGCAAACCTGACAACAGTAGCTAAACTGCATTATGTTCAAAATGCTTAGTTGTCTGACAATTAAAGACAACTTAATAATTAATATTAATGTATGTAAATCTCCACTCTCCAATTCTTACTGTATGGTGAAAAGCCCCTGGCAGTCTGTTCTGCCAACCAGATAACCTTGTAATACTGGCTGCCAGTCAAATGTCTTGGCTACTATAGGAAATCTTAATTCTAGGTAAGGACTAACCAATCACACTGATAACCAGAGTTTGTTTCTGAACTAACACATCTCTCAAGAAATTGATCGGAAGGACTGATTTCCTGATCTGTGCTTGCTGTCAACACTGAAGTATAGTCTGGGATCCTGACATTCTGATAATACCTCTGTCCACCCATTGTCACCTCATACCTCAAATTCACATCCACTGCTGTACTACACCTATGGGGTCCTCTTATCCCCATGTTAAACATAATGTGAGAAAGTATTTTGTAAATTTACAGCAGTTTTATGATGTTTAACATGAATTTCAACAGATACTGCAGCTTCACTGGTCCTCCTGGCACTGGTTCTCCTGGCATGCCGGACAGGACACCTATTATAAAGTAGAATCAAACATTATACTGTGAACGGTGAAAGCCATATCCCCACAAACTACCCAGAAACCCAGTGTCAGTGTAGGTTCCGTTAGCATTACAGGATCAGAGGTCATAGCCTAGGGAATCAACGCTATCTGGTTGTTAACCAATTCAAGCTCGAACCCAACCCAATGCATAGTGTAGACCAAGGCATATGTGTAAAACTTTAAACAGTGAGGTGGCGCGATATATATTTTACACACAGTGGTCCCTCTATTTTACAGCCCTTTATTTTAGGACTGCCTCAATGATCCCATCACCAAAATTTACAACACAATGTGGCTTGTGTATACATGTTGTATTATCAAATGATCTTTTTAAGACCACCTGCCACATAAAATCACATTTCCAAGATCCCAAAATAGCATAGTTTCACAAATAGGCCTGTCGTGGCAGGTTTCAATTTTCAATTTTTACAATTTTTCCCAGCATGCCCTGGCGTCTACTACAATGGATATCCTATCCTTCTGGACACTTACACAACAAACAATGCCAACTCAGTTTTTTTTCTTTCATTTTTTTTTTTTCATCCTTACTTGCATCAGAAAAAAAAATTTCAAGCCAAAAACCATGTCACATATACACACACAACACAACAAATAAAAATTCACAGACTACCAACTCCTAGTTACCATAGCGACAGTGGAAGTCAACGAAACTTGACGTAGTGAAGTCAAGTACAATGCGTGTCCTAACTATAGGCTAGATTTAAAACATCAGTTTCAAAAGAACTAAATCACAGTGACCCATCATTCCAATTTGCCATTCAACCCTACATATTACAACACAGAGTTATGAATCTATTTCTTGTGGTGGTAAGGACATATAGTAGAGGCCCCATCACATGTATAGGCACGTGGTTAGATGACCTATCTGGCCTGAATTACTGATAGTGCACCACTGCCTGGATTCCTTACAGTCATCGTAGAACATATAACACACTGAATGTCAGGACTTCTCAACGCCGAGTAAATATTGAGCCCTGGGGAGTCCAGTGACAAACTTTACCCTGATATTTGGGGATACTGTGAGAAATGCCTAAAGTCCCATGAACAAACCAATATTCATGATGCGCAACACCTGGAACAACCCATCATAACCTACTTGAGTGCACTGAGCTTCCAATCTTTGCACGAGTTGGACACCTGCCACCATTCAACGGTAATTAAAAACAAGTAGTAGTCCCCCCTCTAATAAGGACGCCTCTAAAAAAAAAAAAAAAAGTCTTCTGCCAAAAAATTCTGTCCTTACTAGAGAGGTGTCCTTTGGTGAGAGGGAGCACCACATGCATTCACAGCACTTGCTGCCAAAAATTTGTGTCCTTTATAGAGGGGTGTCCTTTCTAGAGAGTGTCCTTTAAGAGAGGGACGACTGTATATTATTGAGCATAGTGACACAAAACAAATGCAATACACTATGGTCAGCGACAGGTCCTGATCTTACAAGGCACCTAGGTTTTCTGTGCTACATTGCACTTATCCACACAGTCTCAGCAGCTGGAGAAGCTAGCATTTCAATCCACAATAAAACTTTCATCACATCGTATGGAATAAACAAATTTTGAGGTATCTTGCACACCAAACCACTCAACACAGCTAAAAACAATAATATTTAGCACAACAAAGTAACAATGGAGAATACTACACACTGCACGCTCAGTGGGGTGTTAAGGTATTGTCAACTTCCTGTTCCTGTGGCTAAAACATGTCAGAAGTTAAGAGTGATATTAACAGTGACCGCACCTGGAATCCAATGTACGGTTTGGGTCATGTATGATACTTGAACACCCCACTGGTTACAGATGCAACAGGGCCCAGGCTAGGGTTAACACACTTAAATATCTCAGTTTCTCAGCACACATCACAACACTTATATTTAATTTCTGGATTTGTTGAATCATACATTAGGCCAGATGTTCTCCCACATATGTAAAAGAAATATGCTTGTCAGTGACATGATGAAAAGTTCCATGCCAACATGATTAAATACACTTTAAATATATTAATGCTACGCATATGTGCTAAACAACAATTCCCTCCAATCAAACTGGATGTGTAAAAGACTGAAACTACATTTTATGCCCTGTTTTTGTCCCCGTATTTGAGCAGTTTATGTAATTTGACAAACATGATCAATTAATAGTAAATCTTCATTTCATCCAAACCTGCACTATAGGAATACCTCTCCAGTCATCCTAAAATTAGGGCACAATACCAGAAATTCTCAAGTTTACCAAGGCTGGGCCGGTTTTCAAAAAACCCTCAAGCCTGGCAATATATTGACATTCGATAATCACCTTGGCAACCATTGTTTTTCATCCTTATAACGCTTATATTCAACTTTTTTTTTTTTTCACAAACCGGCTCACCATGTTATCGGTGTAATATGTATAATTAGAAAGCTCCAAGGCAAACGCTTCCATAGGAAACATAACAGGAAAATATCAATAACAGGCATTAGAGAGATAACAATTATAGAATAGTGCCTAATAAATACATTGAATTTCGGTTATTTCAGATACATGCACGATCTGATATAGGATTCTTGGTGACGTGATGTTAACAAGCCCAAAGTGACTCATGTGAAGTTGTAAGGACAGCGGACCACTGTCGGTCTTGTTACCGCCTCAAACCACGCATCATTTTCATGGTTTTCGCCATCATCGGAGCTACTATCTTCACTGGAAAAAAATATAAACGTGGATTTTAACAAGATGTGGCGGCTGGTGCATTCTACTCATGGAAAATGACTCAGTTTTAAGATATCTGAACATTTTTAACGGTATGTGTACTTGGCAAATTAATATCATCTGACTAAACCACGGCACTACAGGTGCAGAGGTGTTATAACATGAAGTTTTACAGGTACTGATTTATACTATAGTATAAGTAGCACAGGCTCCTGGTTAATTTAATATGCATACGCTATGACAATTTCCGCATTGCGTCACCACATGAAGTCAAGTATTAGTTCGATATGCTGCCATGTACTGTATACATTTAATATGCAAACATCTGGTTGATAAAATGTTTTTATGTTGTAAAGCTGCCGATGCAGCCTAAGTCAATTGAGTGTGTGATATCAAAGTTTAACGGCACATCAACACCAAAAGGGTCACAAAACAGGTGTAAACTGCCCCATGAGTCCAGAGTCCACCAGAAAAAAAGTCATGGTCAAATGAGTGCAAAGTCCAAGGCAAGATGTCAAGATGTATTATCACAGAACTACCTCAGTCTTTTCCCCCAGACTCACGTTTCGGTTTCTCCCGGCCCTGTGCAGCCGTCGGGTCACCGTGAGGGGCCGGTGCCCTCGCCTGCTCCCTCCCAGGAGTGGCCTGACTGCTCAGCTTGGCCAGAGGATTCTGCTTCCCCATCGGCCCAGCTGTACCGTGCTTCAACTGGGCCCGACGCACACCGCGCGGGGCCTTCGCTGTGGTATCCACATAGGCCAGCTTGGTCTTTCGAACTGAAAATATTTCACAAAATATAAGCAGGTGCTAGGAAAATCAAACTGTCAATACTATAAATATGCAGTGAATATAGATTTGCTGGAAAAAACCTGGCTTGCTTCCCACGGCAAATCCTCCCAGACAGTTGTGAACACCAACTGGTACAGAACTGTGTGTTAACTGTCTGACAGCCCTAACATGTTGAATCCCGTACAGCATGTACAGACCCGTACATTACAGCAGGGTAATATATCTGCAGAGAGGGAAATCTTGAGTTTGATTCTTCAAATACACTCAGTCTGTTAGACAATTGTTCTATCTGGATGACCGATACTTCCAATTAAAATAATCTGGATGTATATTTTTTATTATATCTATATGTTGAAAGTGTGAATAAACTTTCTATCTATCTATTACTATGTGGCTTTTGCTTGCAATGACTGTCCAAACCCCACCTACTGAATTACATTTCTGTATAATTGCTTTCCAAGTAAATACCCTGAATACAGTGGCAAAAAGATCGGTGCCACTGGTAATAAAGCCAGTCGCATAATATGGCCCCTTCGATTTAATACCCCTCCATCTAACAAATCCCTCCATTTTAAGACCAGCTATTAGCAACACAATTCTTATAATTTCGACATAAATATTCCTCTATTTAAGACCACCTCCAATTCAAGACCAAAATTTTGTGGCTGAAGGAGTGGTCTTAAACCGCAGCGACAACTGTATCTATCTTACCCGGTGCTGCCTTCTCTACCATAGAACCCCGTATGGACTGAGTGAGGCGCTGTAATTTCTCTTCCCGTTCGTCATGCTTCCTCTGAAAATTGATATCAATCAAAACGTCCTGAGATCTTTTGTATAACTGTTGTACACATTGGCCAAAGTAATCCCACATTGTGTACATTCCGACACATTTCTCTGACGGCTGATATACGTGGTAAGCTGGGGATCTACTTCATGTCACCTGGTCATGAAATGGTAAAATTAATGCTAGAAATTGGTAATTTCTAACAATGCTATTTCTTTCTTCAATTTAAACATTGAATTTAACTGTTTAATTTAAATATTTATTATTAATTTTACGACTCTCAGTTATAGCATCATCTAACTGCATTAATTACCATTAATACAGTAAGGTGCACATAAAAGAACAACTGTTACAGTTACTGCTGTTCAAGATGGCTGTTACACAGCTGAGTGTACAAGTCTCAGTGACAAGTCTTACCAAGTAGAGCTCACGCCAGCTCTCAAATTCCCCGGGTTTCACTCCACGGAAATCTCGCTTGGTGTGTTTCTCCCACAGCTCATCAGTCTCTCCAAGGAAATGCTGCAAGGAAAACAGGCAGGGAATGTGGAGAGTGAACTGGTGTATTACATGTACCAGTAACTATTATGGCTGCATACAGTCGACATGTCGCACACATGGACTTATTTGTCCATGTGTGCGACATGTCGACTGGCGTACAAATGTACGCCAGGCCTCACAATTGGTAACAGGAATCACAATATTAAGGAAATAACCAGAGCCACGGTGTTCCTCCTCGAATACGGTGAACTTAGTAGCCAGGAATCTGGCACATTTAGAGAGGTGGCCTTTGGTGGGAGAGATAAATGTATTCATAGTACAGTGAAATTTGTATATAAAGACCACCATATGGACCAGCAAAATATGGTCTTATACACAGGTGGTCTTTATATGAAAGTTTAATAACATAGAAAGTATGCCCCTGGGGAGCTGTAAAATCTGGTCTTTATAAGCAGGTGGTCTTTAGAGTAGGTTTGACTAGTCTGTAGTAGTGGCAAAGAACTGTAGAGAGTGACCACTAAGAGAGGGACTACTGTACATTTGGCTGAATTACTCACACACATAAACCTGAACTAGTTACACTTGTACAGTGAAACCTGGAAAGTAAGCCCACCACCACCAGCATCGAGACTTTAATTCTGAAACAATGGCACAAGTGTTAAATCTGTTGGTCACACAATATTAAGTCGACACTGGTCTTAAATCTGAGGTGGTCTTATTCCCAGGGTTTTCTCAAGGCAGGGTTCCACTGTACATACATTAACCAGTCCGCTGTTGGGAGGAGATTTCCCTTCCAGTGTACACTGTAATTGAAAGGTTTTCCCTTACACTATTGAGGTCCTCTAGTCCATACAACTGTGTTGGCGTACAGCGCTCCAGGACTGGCTTCAGGATGTCATACGGTACACCCCCCACTACATCCAGGGCTGGAACATACAGCAGGGCTTACACTGAGTAGAACTAGAGCTATAGTTATAGTGACTAGTGACTTCAACCGCACTTACAGGAACTCCTACAAACTCCTGGCAACTTAGCCACAAATTACTACCACTGGGCCCAAGACACCATACAGTTGAAATTAATAGTGAATTTTGCAGTGCAGACATCACTGCGAAATGAACGCCTCAAACCAGCTTTATACATATTGTATCATTTGTTTACTGCCTTGACTGGGAATAACTTGATATTCAACCCAGCTGCTAAACTTCTGTAGTTGATGGGTACTGGCTAAACCGCATCACTACAGAGTCTATCTGAGCTGTCAGTGTTAATGGCCGTTGTCACACTGACAGGCCAAGGAGTCTGAGAGACGGTACTAGTGATATGGTCTAGGTCTTGTCTAGCAATATCACGTAGTGAGACATGCCGGTATAATGTGATAGATTCATGTATCATGTGTATGCCTAAAACATTGCAGTGATTCAGCTAGCCAATGTTACACAGAAAATACCTGTAGGTAAGATCTATTCCACTAAACAAGAAGTGTTGGGTCATACTGGACCAAATGTTTGCCATTCGGCCTACAGGAGTAAAGCTGTTAAACATCATTACATAATTCCAAGACACCATAATATAGCAAACCTGTCTTGCAAAGACCGACATTTCTGCTATAAAAAATATGATAGCTCCAGACAGGTGGTCTCTGGTGACAGGTTCAGATTGTACTAAACTAGGGATAATTTGATCTGTCAAAGCCAGTAACGTCACTCACAGTCTATGTTGTCAATCAACACTCTCAGGCACGCATCGAATAATGTTGGCACAGCTGGAACAAGGCAAAGCAAAAAAATCTTATCTAAACATACAATACAATATCTTTATTGGCATAACAAAAGTCTTACCATCGCTGGCTTATTTAAACAGAACTTCCAATTCTAATTGTGTTGAGACACCCCTATTCTTTGAACATGAACTACAACCTACGAAAGTTCACCTGTCCCGCTGAGATCAGTGTACAGAGCTCCCTGCATTTATAAGTTAATACCAAAAAAGATTGTGATGGATGTGCCCTTAAGTATGTATGTTACCGGTGGACTTACAAAATACATGTAGTTAAGTCATTGAAAACACCAGAATAGTGTGATTTGTTGACTGAAGGTGGACCAAATTAACAAGGAATGTTGTACTGGCTATCCTCAGTATACATGTACTTACACATTGTTACAGATCAGTGATAACTCTTAACCTAGGAAGCCCCGAGCCCAACCAACCTGACAGGTAGACAGCCTTCCGGCCAGAATAAACCTGCTTCTTCGCATACTTCCGAGAACCAATTTCATCATCATCCAATATCTCTGTCTCTGGAGCGTAAACAAAACAGATCTGTAACATTGAAGATCAGTGAGCAGATATCACTTCAAAGTGTCGGCCAAATTAATGACATTTTACAACTACAATCAATACCATGAAAAGGACTAAATTTGCATATATTTGCATATACCTACACTCCTAGTTATACAGGATATCTTTATCATGTTTATAGCCATGCCAACCAGAGTGTGTGCCTAAAAATATCTAATAAAGCTAATGTAATGGGTCTGTAGAACACGTGGCGTGCAAGTTACTATTATAAAGTTTGCATATTAACTCTATTACATAGCTGTAAGCTGTCGTACCTGCGACTTTCCTGCTGTCTGCAGCTTTCTCGCTGATCTGAGGTAGCGGCCTGTAGTCATTGGTTAGAGTGGACATTATATCCACTTCTCCTAACTTCAGCTGCAAGCAAAACCTCCACCAGGTTAGAATGTAAATGTACTACTACCAACTACAGAGGAAGACACTGGAGACTTTAACTGCAGTGATACAAAGACATCGGACAGACACAAGCGAAGAAAACACAATTTTAAGTCCGAGTAAACTTCTGACACACCAGTATTTATTATTTATAGCTCTGCAATTTCAGAGATTACTAGTAGCGATGTACGAACATCACAGAGAACTTCCTCCACTATTTAATACTGTTATGGTATTACACCTTTACCCATGAAGCACAATTCCATGTACTGCCTCTATAAAAGTTTCTATAATTTAACCCACTAGTCTCTTTATTTATACTGTACATGTTATACTACCTAATATCTATTGCTCAGCCTCTAGTGCAGTACACGGTGGCGTGGAGCACCAACCTGTTTTGAAGGCACTGGTACGTCCAATGTAGAACTTGTTGGTGGATCCTTTCTCTTTTTACTCGTATCACTTCTTCCAGCAGACCTGCTGCTGGAATCGTCTGTCTTAGAATGCTTCGATGACGATTTGTCTTTCTTGTCACCAGAATTGCCCTTGGATTTTTCCGAGCTATGTCGGTCATTTGAGCGATGATTAGAATGTCTGTCACTATGTGACCTCTTTTTGCTGTGGCTATGTTTGTCCCTGCTGGAATGCTTGTCATGAGAAGCCCCGTCCTTAGGATGTGTCTGCCGAGATGAGGTACTGCTCTTCGATTGGCCACTGCTGGACCCTGAGCCTTGATCATTCCTAGACGGCAAAGTGGAAGCTTTCTTCTTTTTCTTCACCAGATGAGCATCACAGTTGATCATGTCCTCAAATGACAAACCGCCATTTTCCTCAGCCAGCCCTTCCTCAGATGGCTCTGAGTTCATGTCCATCAACTGCTCCAAGTCATATTCCTCAGCTGTCTCTTCAGTGCTTCGTAGACTTTTGGAGGCAACCTCGTTACCTCCTGTCACAGAAACCTTGGTGTTATCACAGATTGGCTTATCATCACGTTTGCTTCTGTCCTTCCTACCAACAGACCTGTCCCTAGGGTCTGCCTTGGACTGTGACTTATCCTTGTGCCTGCTATCTTTGTGTGATTTCTCAGAATGTTTGGACTTACCAAGGGTAGACTTACTGCTAGTGTTGTGTCCAGAAGAATGAGATCTTACGCTGTCCTTGGAGCGATGAGTGACTTCTGGACCTTTTAATTCCTTCTCTTTCTGCGAAACTGCTTCTATTTCTCTGTCTGACTCCTTCTTTACCCGCTGTTCCGTTTCTTTCTTTACCTTGTGTTTCTGCTCTGACCCATCTCCTGCTTCCACATGTTCCTGCTTGAATTTAATAGACTTTGAATCTCTATCCTTATTCTTGTCATGCCTACTAGTATCTGATTTTCCTTGCTTATATGACCCATGGTGGTGGTTATGTCTGTCGGAATGATTCTTACTGCTGCATTTATCATGTGAATGATCCCGCCGAGAGTTCTGGGCCTCTCTGCTACCATCTTCCGTATCATCTTTTTCACGCTTTATTCTCAACGCTGTGTATGAAGGTGAACTCTCATGCCTTCTAACCTCATTTTCCTCTGTTTCAGTGTCTTCTGATGGTTCTTCCTTACTCACTGACTCCTGTTTAATGGATTTCAAGCGAGCACTGCTCTCCAGGTACGGAGCTCGTCCATGTGTGGAATGTGGGTTAGATTTGGGAGATCCCGTCCTGTACTGGGTCTCTGATATGGTTTCAGTTTTGATGCTAACAGTAGGTGCTGCTGGTGTTGCTGGCAGCAGAGATTTCCATTTAGCTATGAGCTGCTTCACTTGTTCCCCCCCAGTGGGGTGGTACCGATAGCTGTTCACGATCTTCCCAACCATGGTACTCTAAACACAAAGACATAAACACAAAGCAGTTAATCATTCTGCACATGCTGCAGAGCATAAAATTCGGAACTTACACAACAACATCAATAAACAATGTTTCTGTTATGAGTTCATATCCTTTTGACTTTACAGAATAATGTAGTGGAAACTTACAAAGCAAACCCTAAGATTCATTAGCGAATTACAAAGGAGTTAATACATGTGACTCGACTGGCTGGTTCAACGATCGTTATGACTAAATAATATGATTAATCCAGTGATCCACCACACCAAACACATGAAACTCCTTATATAATGGCAGTAGTAGTACTAAAACTGTGATATGCAAAAGTTCTGAGAAATGTTTGCACGCAATCAAGGTAAAACATGAGATTATGTACAACATGATGTGCTAACCTGTAAGTGCCCCAATGTCACTGGAAGGTCAGACAGCCGACCAATAACATGCAGCAACTGAAAAATATAAGCAAGTCATGTACGAAAATGTGTATGTGTGACTGTCGGGGTAGAAATTTGATTTTCTATCAATTTTTTTTTTGTAACTGTTTCACATGTTTAAGAAATGCACTGTAATTTATGAAAGCAAACGCGAATAATCCATTTAATCATTTCATGCATGAACTATGCAAGTTTCATGCAAGTTTTGCAATCATATCACATGTTGCCGTGAATGGCCTACTAGTATTATGACAAACAGCTCAAGTCTAGTTACCATGGCTACTAGTATGTCAGTAACGATAGACAGTAACTCACGCTCCACGCTACATTTAGCATTGTTTAGCTATGGGCTAGACTGAAATGGTGAAACTTAAATTAGGTTAAATTTTGCTGCACAATTTTGCCACAAAAAATATTTGTGTTTATGTCTTTGTGTTTAGAGTGTGTAAACAAAAATAACAGTCACCTTGTCACAACCCACAGTCAAATTACCATACTCATTTTGTCACGCTACACTTAGTACTGAACATAATGGATGTAAATTGTAAAATGTAACTCCTGAGCCTGTACCAGTGTACCCATGGCTAGGTTTGACATACTCCCACGTGACTGTCTACCACAGGTTTGGCTGGGCTTCTCGGGAATGACAGACGGCCAGAGTTGTTTAAACATTTTGCTTCGCATTTCGTGACACATCCTTCTCTGCTATTACCTAGCCCAATAGGACTCTCTATACTACATGATATAGAGTCTAATATGTGTTGTACCAAAATCGCGGGTTGGGACTATTTTTCGAAAAGTCGCAACTCTAACCTACATCTTTTGGTTCACACGGTGTTCTTAAAGTTCCGCTGCGAAAACGAGATAAAACAAACACCATCTTCC
>JAAUYG010029465.1_pt1 | contig 12485 bp, 13 predicted proteins | sample 7278091 | NCBI WGS metagenome assembly JAAUYG01 (sample SAMN14350201, study PRJNA611818) | marine sediment metagenome | isolation source: surface marine sediment (0.6m) | place: French Polynesia: Moorea | collected 2018-08
CGTCACACGTGTGGACGACGTGGACTGATGCAGATGGTGAAACGTCTTACAGAGCCGCGCCTATTGAAGGGTAAGTGCCACAATGCGTCTGTCATGTGCCATGACAAACGGACAAGCATCAAGAATTTGGATACGAAGGGTTCTGTTGTTGCAGAGAGAGAAAAAATTGATGCAGAACGTCCACGAAAGGTTCTGTTGAGATCTTTATTCAGCAAGAGGTCTGTTGACTCTGCAGGGATCTGCCGGCGGTTGTGAAGTGGCAGGACGTGTTCGTGGATGAGGACGCGCAGCGCGCAGAGGTGGTTGTGCCTGATCACCAGGACCCGAGGGAAGCGTACGTGCAGCACATCTTCAACAGCCCGGCTCGTTTCTCACCTGCAGTCATCCACCGGGCACTGAAGGTACAAATGAATCTGAGATATCATGGCACCACACTGTTGATAGAAACAACTTATATATATATTTGGTGTTATTTTCTTTGTCAAATCAACTAGTAACATTGCGTTTTGCAGTTGTATCGACGTTCCATGGACACCAGCACAGTGGACCCGTCTGTTCTGGACATAAACACGGTCAAAGCGGAGGTCATCGTGGTTGTGGAACATGAGGTACCGACATGTGTTGTGATTTCCGAGTCATTTGAACACCGCGGCAAAAACACCAACCAGTCGTTTGCACCTCTGCCCCATCCCCAATCAACTGCCCTCAAGGGTGGAAAGACTAAAATGGCTAAAAAAAAAAAAAAAAGAGAGCCTCCTCTCGTTTACTTTCCTCCCCCCCCTAATCATAGCTGACTTTGGTCGGGTGAGAAAAGACGGCGTCTTGTTTTTCAGATACAAAGATGCGCAAGCGAGTATGAAATGACTGACGAGGAGTACTATCAGCTGCAGTTGCAGCAGTGGAACAAGTTCTTCTCGTGCTGCCTTCAGTACCAGCAGCAGGACAACACGCCGGTTGCGTGCTTTGCTGACAACAACACAGGAATGGTAACCGTGGTCAAAAAGGTACCTGCCCTTCTTTCTCCCCCTTTGTCCGTTCGCTGCGAACATTCTTTTGCGCGGTTCCTTGTGAAAGTTGGACATCGGAAATGCGTATTGCCTGTCTTGGAGAATGTTGATAGATTTCAACCCATTGTGGTATGTGATATTGTCACCCCCCAAAAATGTGCTTCTTTTCTGCAGGGTGCATTCACCTATCTTCGACCATGTCACGTCTTGGAGCACATAACACTTTCCTCCCCAGTCTATGGGGAGCTATTTTATGGTCAACCTCTGGTGTCCGAAGGTAGGAGAATATTTTTGATCCAAAATAAATGCAAAAAATCAGTTGTGCTCTTGAAAAAAAAAGAATGGAGTCTTTGTGATGTAACTTGTACTGACGTCTTTGAAACGATTGTAGATGAGCAGCTGTGTCGGGATTTGGTCTCACTGAGTCGCTTGCTTCAGTTGGTGTCCAGTTGTATGACGCCGGAAATGTTTTACCTTTTTCGCCAAGACATTCAGCACAATCAGCCTCCAGAGCAGTCTGCACAACAAATCATCAACGCTATCATGGCAGCAAACAGGCACGGAAGAAGTTGATCATGTTTTCATTCACACTTCGACGTTGCTGCTGGGAAGGAAGACAAAGTTTGACTGGCCTTGTTTTAACATTCCCTGTGTTGTAAATTGTAGCGGCGCGGGTCACGGCAGCGTGTCGGACAAACTGCGCGAGATTGAGCGGCGGCTGCACGAGGTGCAAGACGTCGTGCAGGTTGTGGACTACGTCCTGCAGTTACTCGACGTTATGCAGGGAAATCCCGACCAAATGAGCGAGTCCAGTGAGTAAACATTTTCCGTCAGTTCTCTGTTCTGTTGGTAATTAGTTTTCCTTTCACACAGGAATAAGCCACGCTCTTCCTTGCTCTTCAGTGATCGATGCTGGTAAACAACTGAGCAGCAGTCACCTGTTTGCTAGCCGTACAGCTGTGGATATCCTGGTCAGATGTACGCAGCAGCAGAGTTATACCCGCATGGTGCTCGCTTCAAACACACTCATGTTGCTCACACTGATGTGCCACCTTGGAGATCAGGTAGGAATTTGAAGTGGAAACCTTTTCACTGGATGTTCAAGCAAATGAAATTGTTCATAAAATTTGTATGATTGCTCGTTTTCTGTTTCCCAAAACAGGCAAACTTGCAGCTGGGCGTCACGGAATTTCAAGGAGTAACCTCTTCATTGGATGAATCAAATGAGATTGTACATAAAATTTATGTGATGGCCGTTTTCTGCTTCAGGCAAACTTGCAACTGGGTGTCACGGAGAAGATTCGCAGTGAACTGATTGGCAGAACTGGAGGCATGGTCCAGGCTTACAACCTCTTGTATTGGGTGTCCACCCAACTCGCGACCAAAGTCTCTTCCACGACGTTGTAAGTTGTGACTTACAAAAAAGTTAAAAACATTTGATTTCTTCTGTGGTGCAGTGAAGAAATCATTGCCTGTCTTTGGTTGGTGAATACAGCTTGATAGTATGTCTCAAAACACAAATATTTTCAGAGTCCATGCCTTTTGTTTTGCAGGGAGATGAATGCAAGAGCAATAGAATCCCTGGGAATGACGGAATCTCTTGTATTGCCGACTTTGCACAGACATGGTTAGCATTCAGTGTTGTTCTATTCAGTTACACTGGAAATTTGTACTGTTTTGTCTTTTCAGATATTTACTGTTGTTGCAATTACACTTGAATTCCAGGTGAGAAGAGTATGGGCATACTGGAGCTGTATTTGTGTTGCCAAGGGGGCTCACAGCTACGCTCTCTTGTGGCACAGCAAGCCTTCCTCGATGAAGAACCTTGTCCTCTGTGGTCGCAAGCTCTGTTGCAGACAACATGCACTCTAATGCAGCTTATGTATCCTTGTTGTTGACAAGACAGTCATTTCTTTGTGGCATGACGTCCAAGTGTGATGAACTGAAGGATACATAACAAACAAGATGGTGTAGTGTCCTTGACGCAACATTTTGCAGCTGGCCGATGAACGTGAGTTTTGACTTCGCGGAGACGCTACTGGTGGAGTGCCAGTTTATGCAGCTGCAGAATTATGTTCGCCTCGCGCACGACTGGTGCACAGACTGGAACTTGTCATCCAGGAAGTTCACACTGGCGTACTCATACCTCAGCACAATGTAAGTACATCTGAAAAATAGTTCCATGAAAACACATTTTCTCGTGCAGGCTGTTCACAAGCTCAGACGCAAAGCATTAAAAAAGGCCGATTGGTCAAGAAATTTACTTACTGATGGCGAGAACGAACTGGGATCACAGTCTTTGATTTCAAACCCAGTAATTTTCTGCGCAATTTTTCGTGGGCCAAAAGTACCCCAAAACATTTGACACTCCATCCGGAGAAAAGTCAGTGGCACGCGATTATGTTGCTTGGAAATCCGGTCCGTTCATGGGCGATGTCGGTTTTGTTTGAAGGGAACCGTACAAGGCACTTGACAGCTTCTTCGAGGTGGTGCACGGTCTCGGAAATGAAGAATTTCTCATAAAACTTCTCAAACTCAGCACTGAAGTCACTGTAACTCAACTTGAAACACTGTACTATCTCAAGGTGCGTTTCATTGAGTTGTCCATTCAGTAATAAACCTGTTATTTTCGACAAAGAAGAACTGGAAAAATTGCCACGGAGGGAGGCGTTCTTTCTCAAGCTGTCAACCATTCTTGCTTGCAGGTGATCAAATTGTTCGAAGAGTTTTCGCTGCCGCAGATAGTCGTCAGTATGGCGACCAGTGCGATCAGCATCGCAGACGAAGATGATCCCAATGTGGTTTGTACCTTGAGTTTTCACCTTTCTCGATATCACTCACCCTTTGAACAGGCAAATGACCTGTTAACTGAATGCCATTGTTTGAAGACAACTTTCTGTCAATCAGCTGTGGTTCAGTGTTGAGGGTAACATGTTGAAAAACCCTTGGAAGTGACACAACTTGCTTCTTTCAGCCCACTCTCTGGTCGAAGATTTTCAAGCACCAACTTATCATGGGTCACAGTGATGAGGCTTACGCAGCAATGATCGCCAATCCCGATCCCACAAGGTGCGTACTGCGAGCATCCAAACGTCAAATGAATAACACCGAACAACATGTTTTTGCACAGTCTTTGAGTCAGACAACCCAAGATCCAGTGCATTCGATCCTGGTTTGAATAAACCTTTCGTCCCAGTGCACTTCAAAATGAGTCCTCGTCTTCAAATACTTTTAGACGGAAAGACTGTCTGCGGCAGCTTCTGGTGGTCTTGTGTGAGAGAGGAGAACTAGAGCAGCTCGTGCACTTTCCCTACATTGACTTGGAGGCGGATGTAGTGGCTATCCTGGAATCGCGAGCGCGCTCTGTTGATCTGTCAACTCACAATTTCTACGATTTGCTGTATTCATTCCACATTTTTCGTCACAACTACAGAAAGGGTAAATTTCTTTGGAAATCTTTGTGTCGGCACGAAAACAGCTCAACTGTTCTACTGCACGGTTCCAAGTTACACTTTTCGATTACCAAACCCAAGATTCCTGAAATAATCATTCTGAACAAGAGAAAAATGACGCCATTGTCACAAATTACCCCGCATACATTTCCTGTGTAGCTGGCAGCGTCATGTACGAGTACGGTATGAGGTTGGCGCAGGAGGTGTCGGGGAGACGCGGACTGCAGCGCCAGGCCAAGTGCTACCTCGCCGCGATGAACGCGCTCAGACTCGTCAACGAGAACTACGCCTGGATCGTCAAGCCCGTCACCAGCACGGAGAAAGAAGAGGTCAGTTCGCTTTAGCAGAGCTGTGGGTAATCGATTCAAGGAGTGGTAGGGTTCGAACGTGTGTCAGAAATCTCGTTAGGTGAACCAAATCTTGCTGCTGTGAGACTCGTTTTGAGAACCCCTGTGATGATAATACCTGTCCACAAGGCGCCAACTGGGATACTTGCTTTGTTTTCTCACATCTTTTCCTTCAACTTTATACAAACTTGTTTGCGTTGCAGATGGAAGTAGATGACATGGGCCGATCTCCGAAACACGATTTGGAAGGAGTGGAGAAGCACACACAAAGTAAGGGCAACCTCGCATTTTCCGATGACCGCGAAACTGTCACCTCCAAAAGGAGCCGTGTTACCAAAAACACCACTGAATACTTGCAGTTAAGCGGAAGATGGAAGTTCTGAAGCTGGAAGACATCGAGCAAGAGTACATGCTGGTGCACGCCAGACTGCAACTGCTGCAGAGGGACCCGGATTCAGCCATAGCCCGTGAGAGATCGACCACAACTCGCAAAACGTCACTTCAATGCCAAGAGATTTTCGCGTCACTGACAGGCTGTGTGTCCTTCCCGTGACCAAGCGATTGTGTTTTGCAGGTGGCATTTGTACTGCGCAAGAAACGATCTCTCTTTTGGTGAATGCTGGAATGTTCGACTGTACCATCAACATTTGCAAATTGTTCAAGTTGTCACTGAGCCCAATCTTCGAGGGCTTGGCGTCGAGGTAAGCTTTCAGAAGTGTCTGTGGTCCAGTCGGACAATGGTTCGGCCGTCTGGTATGTTCTCGGTAGTTCACCAAGTTCATGAATTCAGGTGTATCAAGCTGGCGGACGGAAGCTACGACTTCATGCAAGGGGACAACGACTACACTGCGCAAGCCTGGGATTGGTTGGAGCAGAACGAACTGGCTCCGTACACGGCACAGAAGGATCTCAGGTACGAGGAGCAACAAGGTTCAAGAGAGAGACATTTTTCTGCAAAGAGACAATTCCGTGCTGTTTATCCACTCGCACTTGCAACTGGAATTGCTTTGGTCACCTTGCATTTTGCTGCAACAGACCTTTCTTCTTCAGCTCGGGAGATCAAGCATGGCGATTACTTCAAACGTATTTGGAAAAGTATGAAGACGAAGGATCGCGATATCACAAAGCTGTCGGTGTCACTCTGCTGTCACACGGCTTCAACTTGCCCAATTGGTTTCTGGCATCATACAAGGCAAGTCTCTTAACCTTGAAAACCAGTTCCGTTTCCATCGTCGCTCTCTTTGAGAGAAGACATTGTTGCCTGGTAAAGCGTCAAGGTTTTCGCTTGAAATGAAATAAGCTTGGTCAGATTTCTGAAATTGGGTACCGTTTCTTGCAGAGAATGAACGCAGCGGAGTTAATTCGTTTGTACATTGACTTCGACCTTCTGGAAGACGCAGCTCATCTCACCATGGAATACATTGACGCTGTTCTGGGAAAAGGTCCAGAATACTTTGGCCTTGGTCCGGTAAGTTGACCCTGCCGATCCTTTGATGCTGTGAGGATGTATTGTCACTTTCAGAACAAAGGAAAACTTGGTGTTTTATACTTCGTAAATTTGTATTTCAGGAGCCTTTGCAGTACAACAAGCAGCCCGTGTGGTTGCCGTACACATGTATTGACCAGCTGCTCATAGCTTTGAAGGAAGGGGGAATCGACACAAGTTACACCGAGGTTGGTTGATAAACACAAGTTGTTTTTCAAGGGGAAACAGGGGCGCTTACCAACGTCGATCCCGCCCTGTGATCACAGAATGAGCAGCATTGCATTTGCAAGAGTATCATGTCACATGATCAATGGATGAGTAACATGTGGGCAATGTCGCTTTGCTCATCAAAGTGGCGCGGCCGAAAACAAATGGAAAATGTTGAATTCTAATCATGAAGGAAGGCAAACTGCAGAGACAACGCTGTCTTTTTCAGCTCTCGTTGCAACTTCACAAAAAGCTGGAGATTTACAAGGTCCGTGTGCAGAAAGTATCTGAAGATCGCATTCGAAATGCTACGTCTTTCCGAATTGTGTAGATTTTATGTATGCCAGCGTGAAAGAAATGCATTTATGAGTTTTATGAAAGACTGTCGTATTCTCGATTTTGAGAAATAAATGTTGCAACGCCTGAAACTGGTGTTTGTTCCCGTTCTACGTCGGACCGTTCTGCGTCCACCATCCTGTGGTTCCGTATACCACTCGTCTTCGCTGCAGTTCTGGCCTTCTGTGACTCAGACCATTAGCACGATCGTCTCAAGTTGAGGGAGGACAATCCGGAATGTTGGTTCCCTTCGTTTTTCACACACCACAATTCTATGAACCGGAAAGAACAAGCTTTATGAAAATCACAGGTTTATTTCCTGTCTCACATGCAAATACTTTCATTTTCAGAAAACGTTACTGACAAGCTTCGAAGATACGTGGATGTACAATGACCAACTTCGTTCACACACTTGAGAGGCGCACACAAAACATGGGAGTGTGTTCTCACTGAATCAGTGAAAGCGAACACGGGGATAAAACTTTCACAATTTACAAGATGCTGTCTGAAATAGTGCAATACTTTGACCAAGGCCAACAAACTTTCACCTTTGACCAATGGGTCGTCTCTTTCACAATCTTGATCTCAAGTTACTTGACAAAACTGACGAACTGAAAACGACGATTTGAAAATAGATCATCAAATGGACCAGAAAGAAAATTATACAAAGGAAGAGCAGTCTGCATGATCAGCTTTTTCACATGCAATCAAACAACGATTTCACGACTGGAGTGGCGTGTCTGATTTCCAGGCTTTTTATTCAATCAAAACTCGATGCCCTCGCTAAATGGGCAAATCACGGTCTAACATAGACAAAACGAATAATAACGTGCCACCACTGTGATCCGAGTCGGATTTCGGCAGGAAGTTGCTGCATGGCTTCAAAGGTTGTGTCGTTTTGTCAGTTGTGTTTTTTGACCTGTGCACTTATTTTTTCCTTTCTTTTTTCGTTTTCGGAAAAAGATCCATCGTCCTTTCTATCTGAACGACTCGTGATAGCACCAGTGGAGAAAGGTTAAAGACTCTTCACTCTGCAACAAAAACAAATTCCATTTCAGCCGTTAGTTTCAAAACAGATCTGTGCAGGAAGTCGGGATGGATCTGAACAGAGTGCGGTAAACTGTGCAAACGTACCAGATTCTAATCTTTTTGCTTTGTTGCAACTTCTTCCTGAATTTGTTGCCATTTCTGCACCAAATTGCCAACACCTTTCTTCTTCATGGCAAGCCCAGTTCCAAGTTTCTGGAAACAAACAAAATACAAAAAGAATATTTTTGCCCATCATATTTAAAATCAACACAACGTTAGGACATTTCAACCGAACAAAACACAAACCGAACAAAAATCACATTGCAATGTCTCTGAACACACGTACTGTGCATCAAAACATCCAACAAGAGCAGAAACGTTCAAATGGCTCAATCCACACCGGACGCGAGCACGCAAATTTGCAGGCAATCCCTTGATGTTGCTGGTGTCCCAGTGTGGACTGGGCCTAACCGACTGGGCCTAACCTTTTTCTTCTTTTTCTCTTTGCCGGCGGCGGCCGCTGCGGATGAGAGATCTGGAAGCGACGAGGACGTGCTCAGTGAAACGCTGCCAGACGTCGAACAGTGAGGAGGCAGATCATCTACCTCCACGTCCCCCGCATCAGCCATGGGCACCCCGTCCAGGGATTGAGCTGAAAAGTAAACACAACGCTTGCGTTAAAATTCTCCATCCGAATTGCCCAAACAGTAAGTCACAGCTGTAGGAAACATCAAGTGTACTGACGAAAGTGCGAAGAATAAAGTTCAGTTCAGGGTAACAAAACAGATCATCCGTCTGAAACACTCACCATCGTTGAGATCCAGATTTTGCCTGATTTGCGGTGCAGCAGAAATGACATTTCCTTCCTCGGCTTCCTCTGATTTGCCGCCAGCCTCATTCTGAGCTTCGCGCGTTTCCGTGTCCGCCTGGGCATCCTCGGCAGATGAAGCGGTTCCGGGCGGCGGGGGAGGCGGACTCGTGCTCGGAGGGGGCGGCGGGTTCGTTACGCCGGGCGGCAGCTTGATGGGCGCCTCGAAGTAGACAGGAGGCGCGGGCGCCGTCGTGTCGGGATAGACCCTGGGCTGCAGAGGCGGGTCACTCGGCGCGGGGTGCGACGGCGGCGGCGGTGGTGCTGCGGTCAGCCCGGCGAAATGGATCTGGTCGTGTGCGACCGGGATTGGGTTTGACGGCGGCAGGACCTGAAACCACAAGTTGTGAAAATAGAAGACAAAGCCCCATCGTGGAGCTGTGCACCCTTGATCACTTGTTGAGTACAGAACGCTGTCTATGTGATGTGTGCATTGTAAAGCGCCAGCCACAGTTGCCTCAGAAAGCGCGAACATGATGATCCACCTAAATTGCAGACCCCGCTCGGCCGCCATCCCCCCCACACACAAACACCAGCTTGCGCAATTCCAATGGCAGCGTGGCCGCGACTTTGATAAGAGCCGCTGTTTGTTTCACTTTTGGTCTCTTCCGTTGTATGATAGACATCACTTGCCTGTGCATTTGGTGGCGGAATAGCAGGATGTCCTGGATGCTGACTGGGTGGGGTTGGAACCTGCGATGACGTCACGGTTTCCTTGACTGCATCTTCAGGATACTCCCAGGAAGACTCGCCCGTAGTGTCGTGGAAGTAATAGTACCGCTTGTATGTCCTAGAGGCCCGCCATGAAAAGTAAAAGGAAAACAAGCTTGTTGAGATACATGGGCTTCTCTCTGTCATCAATACAAACGTGAAAACAAATCTGCGCGAAGACCTCCACAACAGGCAGATGTCCAATCTGTGCGGTCTGTAACAGACACAAACATGTTTAGCCCACCAGACACATTGCAAGCGTTTTCTGTTGCCTTGTGTCACATGAAACAAACTTCGCGTGCGTTGTCATTGCAAGGAAAAAAGACAACGGCTTGTGACACAAGCTAAGGGCTCAATGGCGATACAACGACCAGAATTCAATGCATGTTTGTTGAGCAGTCAAAGCATCAAGAACAAGGGATGTCTGGCAATTGGGAATTCCTTTATCCATCAAGACACACTGAAGGTGAGCTCAGTCAATGATGGCAAAATTGCTCCACTTTCGGAGTCCTCAAGTGACCTGTTCAAATATTTTGCCGAAAATCACTTCGGCCAAGACAAATGAGCTGTAGGCAAGCAACATTTCAGAGCCCATACAAGTTGGGCCCTGCCACAAAAACAAACATGTAATGCAAGATGACTGCAAACGAGCTTTAACGAGGATAGGTGTTGTAACTCACCACCTGTTGACACGATATCAGTCGTGCAGTTTTCCACCACCAGGAGTCGTCTCGACTGTTGTCCGTCCGGCTGAGGTCATCCGGCATACATTTCATATCACGCGCACTCATTCATAACGGAGTGAAAACGGGTTCCCCTCCTATTTTAGTGATTTGTCACACAAAAGTCCAGCACAAGCTGCTTTCTTTGAGTGTTCCTTTCCCGGCTCTGTTGCTCCATTCTGGGGCCACTTTTTTCGTATCAGTCTTATTTCAAAAGGCCAAATTCTTTTGATTCAGTTCGTTTCAGTAACTGCGGCATCTACTCATGCTGAAGAGGAAATCCCGGTTAGTAGAAAATTGAAACGTGGCGTACCTGTCCCAGTGACAGGACCAGCCAGGCGGGGCCGCAGACAACTCATAGCGTTTCATCTGTTTTGCCGCATCTTGCAGCTTCTTCAGCATGAACCCCGATCCCAGTCCACCTTCCCGCCAGTCTGAGATGCGGGTCTACAAAGACAGAAGGAGCACCGACTTTCATTTACCGCGCAGAAAGGTCAAATCTTCAGAGGATGGATTTCTGTGCTCAGAAATCCTGATATTGATCCGTTTTGCTCCACAGACAGCTTTCATTTACTCCTGAATTTTGATACCCACCCTTCCGGCAAAAAACAATTTGACCTGTCCCAGAGTAAACGCGGTAATAACAGCATTCGCCTGTGGAACGCCGCCCCCCCCCCCAATTTGAACTTGCCATAGATTGAATATCACTTACCTCAGTCTCTACGAGAAGAATCTGCAGTTGCGACATACTCTTTCTGGAGATCTCCAAGAAATCCAGTTTTTCACTGATGTCCCTCGCCATGTCTGTCACTTCAGCCTGGAAAAAGCCCAAATGCATTCAGACAGATCAAATTGGCTGAAGACACATGTCTCGGAAGCTTGAAATGACTGATTGCTGCGGAAAATGTTCCTACCCTGAGTTTCATGTCGTCTTCCACGACCTTTTTCTCCCCTTTACCAGTCGGTGGTTCTGACGGCGGTCTTGGTTTCAAGGGTCGAGCTGGTGGCGACTCGCCTTTCGTCCGTCTCTTTTTCCTGCCTTCTTTATCCTTACTGTCAGGATCGTGTCGTCTTTTCTTTGGCGATTTTCCATCCAACTGCAACAAAAAACATTCAACGACGGTCACATTATTTCGCTGGGCAATAACCGGGAGGAAAGGAAGTTTTGTGTTCTCTGTTGACAAATCATCAGTGCTCGTTCAAGATTTTTTTCTTGGGGCGGGGGTACAACGCTACAAATTGGTGTCACAAACCTTTTTTTCTAAAGCCAGTTCCAGCTGTCTGTCGATATCATCCACATCAAAATCATCCTCCACATCATCTTCTGACTCGGACTTTGAATCTGGTTCGGCCACCTCTCTTTCCTGGCCTTGCGCCTTCACCTGCATCGCCTCTGGCGCTGTTGACGGAGTTCGTTTTGGAGAAGCAGCTTTCTTGCTTCCTTCTTCATCACTATCACTTTGATCTGACCCTTTTTCTTTTACTTTAGACGAGGGCACAAACTCCGGTGGCAAGGCGGGGCCTACAACTGGAGGTGGTTCTGTCGGTGATGTTCGACCACTGCTCGATTTGACACTGGCACTGCCACTTGCTGAACTGGAGTCTACTTTTGGTATCAACTCCGGCAATTTATTGGTGACAGTTTCGCCCTTGACAAAACTGACTGGGTAAGTTGATCGAGTTCTGGATGAAAACGGGGTCGAGTCCCCGTTGTCCTCAAAGCCCAGTCCCCGGCCGTATTTGTTCGTCTTTAGTTCCACATTGGGCCTGAGCTCAGGAGTTTCAATCGTGTAATCCACAAGCGATTTCACTTCGGTCTCAACCTCTTCCACTTTTTTGTCCTGCTTGTCGCCGTTGACAAGTTTCCTTCTTTTGCTCTTCCTAAAAAGAAATAGATCATAAAGAAAGGCAACATGGAAGTTTTTGAAAGAGAGTCTAGCTTCTGTATTATCTGCGATGTACTTACTTTTTCTTTGGCTGTTTCTTTCTCTCCTCCCATTCCTTCATGACAAGAGTGTATCTGGCGAGCTTCTCTTCATACTCCTTCAGCAACAGCAGGTACTTGGAATACTCATCAGGAATCTGCCACGTCACTTCATTCGTGCGAGTATTCCAGTAGTAATAATGCTGTGTACCCTCATCCAAGCAATGTTGCCAGGTCGTCACAGGTTCTGAAAAGTACAACCATTTCAAGGATACCTTTTCAACTTTTGTTGTCTTCTTGTTCAATTCGATTCTGTTTGAAATACAGTTCAAGCGGATTTCTGTTTTAGAATCGCCAAAGGAAACTGGGAACTGTGTTTCACCCGTTGGTTTGGCA
>JAAUYG010083175.1_pt1 | contig 12484 bp, 12 predicted proteins | sample 7278091 | NCBI WGS metagenome assembly JAAUYG01 (sample SAMN14350201, study PRJNA611818) | marine sediment metagenome | isolation source: surface marine sediment (0.6m) | place: French Polynesia: Moorea | collected 2018-08
AAAAGATCCTTGTTCATGGTTTGTGAACTTTCAAAACTCAAAACAAACTTTGTTTTTTTTTTTTGCAGATGAAGAAGACCATGGTGATTCAGATCGGTTCCAAAAGGATGTGATCTCACCTCACAAAGGCAAGCACATTGTTTTCGCCCGCGGCTCTGACAATGAAAGGACCACACGATTTTAGCCGTCGAAGGTTGAAAGAAAGCCGAGACCATCGCTGAGAATTTTGACATTTGGAATTCTTTCAGAAATTACGTCGGAGGAAATCAATGTTGCTGCCATCGTTCTCGGGGTTCTTCTTGCTTTGCTGACCATTGCGGCAGTGATCGCGTTGGTGCAGTTCAAACGGTAAACTCCATCTTTGGTCTCGCCCACTACCGTGAAAGAGACCTGACAGATGGCTGGAGCGGTGTTTGTTTGAGACGCCCTGGAAGCAGCACTTTTGTTGGACTATTTGCACTGTGCACAGCAAAATAAATGCATGGTCTTCACAAGATACTTTGCAAAAAAGAGCAAAAAAAATACCCCACATGCATCCATTCGGAAAAATATCACTTTGTGATTCCTTGTTTGCGATTTGTTTTGCACAGAAAAAACACTGAACTCCAAAACTCGTTGGTGAAGGCGCGAGAAGATTTGGCCTCAAGGACTGAAGCTTTAAACAACTTTAGCAGCAATAATGCCAACAACGGCAGGATGGACGTGGGCTTTCTGAACCGTGGAATAAGTGTGGGGTACACAAACCGGGCCAGTGATCTCACGGATGACTCGCACGTCTACACCGCCGTGCTGCGCGACAATAGGCCACCGTCGACTTACACATCCTCGTCATACATTCAGCCCATCAACTAACCATGGAATCGAGGACAACACACACACGCAGCCATCCGTGGAATCTTTTTCCGTGACAAAATCGTTCACATCGTTCGTACTTGCAAACATTTTGTTTCAGATATATGACGCTTCTTCTCCATGACATTGCTGCACGTTGGTCAAAAAAAAAACGCCAAACCTAAAAATGGTGCCATGTTATCCTGCGGGTGAGGGTCTGACTTGTTTCTGCATCGAAGCACCCACACATGTATATAGTTGTTCGGAAATGGATAAGGGTTGTTGCTTGTCCTGAAATCATCATCCGCACAGAACAAATGGAAATCACCAGATTGTTATGGTTGACAAAACCGCGCTAAAGGGGACTGACATCCCTCCCAGGTCAAGAAGTTGTTGAAAAGCAGCAAAACACCACCTTTGCCCCAATGTTCTGGCATCCGCTCCACGCCCTTGGACCCAGGACCCCGAACCCCCTCCCCCCCAAACGCTTTGCATCCCTGGCGTATTCGGCCTTCAGGTTTGCCCTCTTTAGATGTCAATGTCAAAGGCCAAGCATTTTTCAGCCCCAGCAGAAGAATAAAACGCTATTTAGTGAACAACTACCATTTATTAAATAACAAAAAAGAACAACGTTAGAAAACAGAATTTTACGTGTAGCACTCAGAGGTACGTGAATGAACGACGTGTCTTGTTTGAAGTAAGACAACAACTTCCAGGATTGAAAATGCTAAAGTGTTTTTTCATAGAAAAATAATTCGTATCAAAATTAGCTGACCCGTCTTTTTCATAAAGATAACACCTAGCCATATGGTCCGAAAAACAACTCAAGGATTCAACAAGAAATAATGCCTGCAAATCATTCAAAAACAAACCTCTGCAGTTGTTACTTTGTTGGCTAAAAATTAAAGAATAAAAAACCTAAAAAACCTCTTCGGTTTTGTCTTCTGTCGCCGTGGAGAATGCCGACTGCGTGCAAAAAGAGAAACCAACACCAAAAAGTAATTTCAACATCTCTCAGACCTGAAAGACTGCTGACACTGGGCCCAAAACGGCACGAATTGCCATTCATTCTCCAAATCTTGTTCCAATGCGTCACATAACTAATTTGTGCCCGGCGTGATAAAAATGTCTTGAATGTTTTCCAAAATGAACAATTCTATTTTCTAGTTCAGCTGACAACGAGCGAAATTTCACTGAAATTTCACTTGGACATCAGATAAATCACTTGTGGGAATAAAGAAGATGCTTTCTTTTCTGGCACAAACATCATTTCGGATCTTGCTGATTTTTGGCAGGTTTCTCTGTCCTCACTTCCTTGTCTGTTATCGTGCAAACCATTGAATAATTTCATGCAGATGAAAATGAAAACACACTTTGGCGAAGAAAGTGATCAGATTAATTCGCTTTGGGTTCTTGCACGGAGATGAGACTGAAAGAGTTTGGATGTGCAGGCGTCATCCTGCACGGTGACGGTGGCAGGCAGGGCGCGGAATCGTTCCGGTGGGCGCAGGATCGGCACTCTACGCCTCGACCACGTTGTGCAGCTGGGGACACTTGCTGAGCCAGATGTGAGCCAGCGGTGCCAGCTGTTTCAAACCGTACGGGCACAACTTGTTCACGCAGCTCATCAACAGTTCTTCCTGAAATTAGAAGCAGTCAGTGGGTACTGCACTGATAATGTCCACCCCAAAATTCCATTCTGTCCTTGACTTTTCCCAACAATGTTTTACATGTAATGTTTCCCGAGAAATCACTAAATTTGTCAATTTGCCAAATATTTTTTGGGGGCGCATACATGACAATTTTCATTTGAACGTTACAAAAGAAAGAAACTTGTTGTGTGTTCTGATAACAAGTCAGAAGCCTGATGAAATCTGCTTGAAAGTCAAAGACCTCATTCTCATTCAGAAATGGACGCTTTCACATCAGGCACTGGATGAAAAATTGCAGATTGAAAATACGTTGTATTTTTGGAGTTGTCTTTTGATCTCTTTGGCAACTGGTTGAGGTGAAGTGATTTGCATCCATGGGAAGAGAACAAAACGAAAAAGAGGTGTGTCAGGTGAGGTTAATTGCAACCCAGAGGCGATAATCTCGCTCAATGAGCCAGTCGCGTGTTGAACGCGCGTTCCAGAAACGTCTTCACGTCCGCCTGGCCTTTTATATCGAAGGTGAACCATTTCCACGTGTGTGGGTGTATTGGATAAAAACAATTCGTCCACTTTTGTTATTCTAAAATGTTTGTTTTTCGTTTCTTGGCTGTTAGTGCCTTCACATCGTCACAGGCAGCCATGGGCACTTGGCTGGATGGCTTGGGCCACCCTAAGCTACCCGAAGTCACCTTGAGGGTTTGGGTGAACCACTGACTTTTCTGATTTGTTTTTTTTTTTTTTTTTTTGCAGCTGCAGCTGTGCCCCCGGAAAACAGCCTTGTGTATACGTCTGTTTTTACCTGTTGTCCATTGTCAAAGCACTGGGCGCACGTGACCAGACAGAAGATATCCTTCTCGTTCAGAAGGTCCGCATGGCGTTTGTACGGCGTCGCGACCGCCGCACCGACCAGCACGAAGCACAGCAACAACTGAACACCAGCCATCGTCTGCAATCACAACAACACGTGCACACAGAAACACAGACATGTTTTCTGATCTCCCCCAGCGCTCTCTTATGGTTCTTTTTGGGTTTGTATTTCGACCACTTCTTTCACGAAGTCGTCATGGGTTTCACTCATTTTGGGGTTGAAATGGTAATTCAACCGTGAGAGCAGTCATTTCTCTGCGACATTCGGACATTCCCTGCATGGACACAGCATGGGGACACACGTTGAACAGACAACGACGTGCTGAATGTATACATCTCAGTGTCGGCAAATGATAATAAACCACAGGGGCAATGCCATTGTTGAGACTGTCTCGTTCCATTCAGGAACAGAGATATGCACGTGATGGAATTGTTGAAGATCGCCACCAGAGTTCTTGTCTTGACCTGTATGTTGGGGAGCTCATGGCAACATTCAAAGAGTTTATAACTTTGAAATGTGTTTCTCTGAAAGAGAAAACGTTACAGATTCTCACGCAAACAAAAATTTAGTTTGTCATGCTGTGACCATGTGTGCACTGGACACAAATGGGAGGGAAATTCTCATGCAGTCCAGTGCGCCTCGTGCGTAGTCAGTGTCGTTTGAGTGGGATATTGGGGTCTCACCCAATCACAACAACAATGACTTCGCCAACATGACTTTGTGGAGCAGCTCTGCTTTGAGCCATGAAGCCTAAAAAAATCCAAAAGAGGATTCTTCCGTTGTGGACCCAATCAACGATCATGCTGAGAGAACATCATTTTAACATCGTCCTCCCGGTAAATGTCACGCGTTGTGGGTGTGTCATTTGAGCCCTGCAGGGTCAAACAAAAGCCGAGCGTAGAGCTGATGAGTCCACGCCATCCCGTGGTGACTAATTAAAAGCCGTCCGACAGTGTTCTTGTATCTCAGACTGGACGAGATGGGTATTCCGGCGGACACAACAGGGACGATTTTCCCTGAGGGCCAAGACTTTTCACAGCAATAAAGTTCCTCTGCGGTGCTTTTCCTCTTCAAGGCCAAATTAGCAAAATGAAAAAGTATGGGCCCAAAATATAAAAACTGGTATTTTGAATGTTGCCCTCAACTCAGGAGAAAAACATTTCCCCCTGCGGGTGGGAAAGCACAGATCGAGAACAATGCGTTCAGACTCATTGCACGAATTACAGTTAGTTTTCCGGTGCTTTAGGGACTCACCAGCCCCTGGCATCCGCCAGCAGAGGTGCATTTTCAATGATTAAGACTCCCATAAGTAAATCCCAGGTGAGAGGTGCCTTGGTTACCTCAGGGGTAATCAGTCTATCGAGGTACGTTATACCATAAAAACATGCTTGGATGAAATGGTCTAAATTTCACAGGAGACGAGATTCCCCCAAATAGGAAAATGTTTCCGGACATTGATTCTTTGTGACATGTGGATTCATCCAGGAAGACACGAGATTTCTGTGTGCATCCACTCCAGATCCACCCCGGGGAGGGAAGGAGGGCGAGAGGGGCAGCAACAGTAATGGACTGCGCAGTAGAGAAGCACAATTCCGGACCAGATGGTGGTAATTGAGCGACAACAGACGCGGTGTCCACCTGATGCTCTATCGTCTGTGTGACGTGCATTACTGTCCCTCTACTACAGACGCTGTCCTCCCGTGCTCTGAATTCACAATTGAGAACGAAATACTTCAGGAGGGTCTTCCTTCAAATGAAGCTTCTGTTCTCTAAAGATTCAACAAACGTCGTTTCGTGTCCAAGACTGAAATACGATCAAGTGAAACACTTCGGAGGCGGAAAAGACTTTCGTTCTTCAGCCAGATTTCCGCTTTCGCTGTTTCTCTGGGAGTTTTTTGCTTCCTCAAGGTGTAGATATCTACGGGGCTTTTTGTGCCTTTCTCTTTAGCGTACTGGTGGCAAGCCATCGTTTATTTCAGGGTAAGCATACCAGCAATTTTGTCCCCCGAAAGCATTAGACAACACGACCCTTGCCCTGTGTACCTTCTAGCTTAGCTTGGGGACAGGACGCATCAGTTAACAAAAGGTCTGTGACTTCGATGTGTTTTTTCTCCTATACATTGGTTTAAGGCTTTTGGTATTTTCCCTTTGGGCAGCAGAAGAACCACCTCAATGGATGCGAATTGCATTTTCAGAACATTGATGCAAGAAGGGAAAGAAATAGTTTTAGTTCCCAGGCCTCAAAAGACTTGCCATTTATTACATACTGTATCCTTAGAAAGAATTGAATACAGAGCTGAACATATCTGGATTTCAAATGTTATCCCTCACACCAAAACATCAAATATACCATTATACCCCAAAAATAGTGTTATCCCCAACATAAAAGTGAAAGGTTTCCAAAAGGAGCACAAACTAGTTATCCCTCACATAGGAAAAAGTACATACAAAGGAACATTCATCAACTTAAGAAACTCCAACACAACACAGAAAATCTAAGTCTAATGATGCTAAATAAAACCAAACATTATCTGCAACATAAAATAGACATTACTCCTTCTTTGAACAATTCCTTCTGTGACATACTCTCTAGATAGGTGAGGAAAAGGACAGGCCACACACACACCTGTACCCATCCCCATGCTTTCCTTTCACATGGATTCTGAGACTATATTCTGTAGCAAAAAGACTTCTCACAGGTGGTGCATACACTGGCAGTTCATATTTCATGTAATTTGGCATGCTCATGCAAGGATCTCAAATTTGGATAAGACTGCCCATACCTCTTATAATGCATGCCTGATGTGTGGATTTGTACATGGATTCATATTCTAGCACTAAATGTCATTTTATATGAATAATGCTTGCAGCTAACTTTTTTCTTAGAGTGAGTACTCCAAATGTGTCTAGCCAGATCAGCATCATTATTAAAGGTACTGTCACCATCAGAACAATGATATGTTCTGTTTGCCAGATGAAATGATTTCAAGTGGAATGACAGAGCCCCCTTTGACTTAACTCCTACTCTACACACAGGGCATAGTTGGGGTGACCTTCGTGATGAATGATACTTTTTCTAGGGTGTTCCATCTATTGTAAATTCATTGTCTGGGTTCGTATCTGTGGTAGATCCACTCTCTGAAGTAATGTCCTTCTCAGTGGTCAGGGGATAAACCATCCACAAGAGCCCCATGAGTTGAAAACAAGGTGAGAAATTGAGCCAAAGACAAGTTCAAACATTCTACCCAGTGCAAGACTGTTGCCCAGGTAGTCTTCTTTATCCTGGAATTTGTTTCTCACTAGAAGATGAAGTTGTTCTTCATCCTTAGAAAAGGCATGACACAATGCAGGCACCAAGTCTGGAAAGAAGTCAGCTTCCATCAGTAGATTCTTTGAGCACCATTCTAAAGCATACTCGTGGTCTAGTAGGGTTGCATCTGTCACAAATAGTGGGAAGACTGACCAAGACATCTGAAAGTGAAGGAAAAAGAAAATAATATCACCACTTAAGCTCAGCAAGCACAGGGAAAAGATGCTCATATCAATTGCACTCTGATCGCACAAAGTCATATAACAGGGCATCAACATAGCCCTCACACTTCCGAATCATGGCCTTGTAAATTCCAAAATTGACTACCCATACAACTGGATTAAGTCTAGATTTCAAAGCCCCAAAACACCAAACACAGTTAGACCATGGTAGCATTAGGTTTTGATTAGCTTTAAGAATCCATGTTCTCAAATTCATAATTTTTGTGCATGAAAACAAATAGTGCTCTAAAGTACTTGGGCCTAAACACCAAGGACAACAAGAAATATCAGGATTCTTACATACTGCAGCCAGTATTTTTAGAGAGATCAGAATACAAGATAGAATTTTAAAGTTCACTTCCTTAAACTTAGAGAAAGGGCATTTTTTTCAACATACATGTAAAAACCAGCTCTTTTTCACCTTTGGAGAGAAGCATTAAACCAAAAAATACTTCCCATTGTGTGAGGGATAACATCTCTGAGTTATTTGCATGCAACAAACTTTTAGATTGAGTAACCACATCCTCCAGTACAGTCTGGGACCCATGTGCTACATTTCCAAAGAATTTTATAAACTTATTCTGCAGTGCATAGCAGCAAAGAAAAGATGATCTTGCCTTATTTGATAATATATTTTGGATCTGTGCAAAGTTTATTTTGTTCTGTGTAATTGGCAGATCAGTGACAGTGAAGAAGCCAGCCATAGTGAAATCATGATTTATTTGCTTGGAGAGTGGGTGACCCCATAGATTCACCAGTAAGGTCAGGTGTTTGTTTTTTCTGTAATAAAGGTCATTAACCATGGCATATGAACACAACATTGAGGCATAAAAAGGATCCATGCCTAACAAAGTTGTTTCTGTTACTGAACACAATCCTTGAAAAAGCATTGCTGGAATTCATTTAGTTATTTCTTTCCAAGCATATCTTGACCATGAATTTCCATTGTCAAGAGAGAGGCAAAACATCCACTTTACTCTCAAAGAATGCACAACATTACAGACTCACAATATATTCATCCCACCCATCTGGTGGCTGGAATTCATCACTATGGGTCTAATTTTATTCTGACCATGCCAAATGAATTCATTCAGCAATTTCTGTATGAGGTCAGTCTGAACATTTGTAATAAAAACCACATTGAGGATATGAGTAAATACAGAAAAGACAAAAATCTTAGAAACCAATATTCTTGCATCCAAAGACAGGTTTCTGCCAGACCACTTGGAAATTACTGCTCTAGCCTTACAAAGCTGTTGTTCAAAATTAAGTTTGCTAAGATCACCAAGACCAAGATAAGCACCCAGATATTTCACTGGGGCACAACAAACAGCAACCCCATCCTGAATCATAGATCCAATAGCATGGGGATTAAAGGCAATGGTTTTAGCAAGATTCAACTCTAAACCAGTAAATGTCCCAACCCATTGTATATGTTTCAAAACTTTTGCCAATTAGTAGATGTCTGGTAAAAAGATTGCTGTGTTATCAGCATACAAAGAGCACAGATCAATATATAAGGACCACAATTCAAAATAACCACAATCTCAGAGAGAATAGATCAGAACTTGTCCAACCAAATTGAACAAGTAACAGGACAAGGGACAGCCTTGTCAAACACCATGACCCAGAACAAAAGGCATAGTAAACTAGTTTTTATAATGAACTACTGACTCTGATTGAAAATACAAAATATTTATCTAGACAATAAATTCTGGAGGCAGACCAATGTGAGCTAATAGTGTGAACAAGAAAAGGTGGTTCACACTGTCAAAAGCCTTCTGGAAATCGAGAAAAAGAACTACTGTTCCTGTATGAGATGTATTTAAAATTACATCCTGTACAGAATGGATATTTGTGCCTATGAACCTTTTCTTCATGTAAGCTATTTGGTTTGGATGGATTAGTAAAGGTAAATGATCTTCAAGACATGAAACTAAGATATATGCAAGGATCTTATAGTCACAATTAGTCAATGAAATTGGCCAATAGTTCCCAACTATTTTAGTATCACCTTTCTTAAAGAGGAGTATTATTATAGCCAGTTTTTGTAAGGGGGAAAGAGTACAATCTTCATAGATTTTATTAAATACTGAAGGCAAAATGTCTGCTAATTCCTCTTGGAAGAATTTGAAAAAATTAGATGTTAATCCATCACAGCCCAGAGCTTTCCCAGTACGCAGATGCTTAATAGCATTATGTATTTCTTGAGATGTGATTGGACCAATTAAGTTATTCATTTCATAGGTTATCCTAGGCAGAGAGATGATTCCATTTAAGAAATCTTCTATCTCCTTCTCTGATAGGGATAACTCATTGCAAGCATACAGTTCACTGTAGAACTCTTGTAGTATTTTCAAAATTCCATCCATAGTTTGCACTTCTACACCATTTGAGTCCTTTAGACAACACAATGGATCCTGGATTTTTGTGTCTTCTAAATGTAGAAAACTTTTATATGGTTTACCTTCTAAACATACCCAATCAGCTGTATAGTCAGCTTCACAAAAGAATTTGTGTCTCTCAACACATTGCTCTAAGCATGCTTCAATCAATTTCCTATCAAATTTGAGGTTATCCCCTGTAAAAATTCTCTTATTTATTCTCTTCAAAGTCAACTTCAGGCTGGTAATTTCACATTTAGCCTGCTTCTGTCTAAACCTAGTTGACTTTTGTGATTGATCCTGAATTTTAAGCTTAATTATTTCCCAAGAGGACACAGAAGATTTTTTATTAAAGTAATCTAGAATTAATCAAATCTGTTGTGTAAGAACATTATCTAGTAGAAGATCAGGTGGGAATTGCCATTATTTTGGTCCAAGAGAAGCTTCAGGAACAGTAAACAAACCAATCAGATAATGGTTGGAGAGACTGCAAGGTGCTGCATACCCATGTAGAGACTTATTCTGAATGTTAGTATAAATATGGTCAATTCAACTTTTCCTTTCAGGAATTGAGGGATGGTGATAAGAGAAAGCTTGTTGGTGTGAGCCAGAGACTTCTGCAAGATGCCACAAGGCCAATAAAGAAGCTAGTTCCTTAGAGGTAGAATCTAGCTGACCTGATTTCCTATCAGCAGTTTCAACTACAGAATTAAAATCTCCAAGCAGAATCATATTATCCCTCACATATGGAGTTACATCATAAAAAAACTTCTTCTGCAAACTCCCATTATTCAGAGCATAAATGTTCACCAAGCAAATTGAACAACTACATTCAATATCCAAAGCAATCAGATGTCTAGGGATAACACCAATCACTGAGGTATCAGCCCCTACATGCCTGTGAACCACTACCACAATACCAGCTGAATTAGAGGTGCCATGTGAAAAATACCAATTATAAGACTATGCATGTAACTTAAAGGCATACTCTTGTGCAGTAGTTAAGTGTGTTTCTTGTAGACATATAATATCAGTATGAGGTAGTAAATTCCAAAGGTCCTTCCATTTCAAGGGGTCATGTATTCTGTTCACATTCAGAGTACACATTGAGAGCATTGCCATTGTCAGTGTTGTAACAATGATACCCATGATGCTTACTGGTGTGTAATTTTAGGATTGTTTACCAAGGGACTGGAGGCCTTCCATTTGTCACTTGAGGTCTCAACATCCTCAGATGACAGTCTGGATTTGATTTTCATCAGTATCTTACCAAATTGGTTTTCCCTAGGCCAATAATCTGCGAGAGTTGATCTTGTCAAATCTGGAGGCAGACCCAAGCCCCAAAATACATTGCTAGTAGCTTCTACAATGTGTGAGTTAGCATTCTCCAATGCAGCTTTTGAGTGTGGGCAAGAATCAAATTTCAATGCATTTGAAGTTTCCATTTCTCTGAGGGCAGCCTCCTTCTATTCATGTTTTTCCTTGTCCTTTGGCAGTACAGACTCAGCTATTTTCATAGCTTGGAAACCTGAGTCCACCTCCAATACTTGGTAGGAGGCATCAATCTTGCCATGAAAGCTCAATCTGTTAAATTGATAATGCTGCTCTAAGGACAAGAAATTGTACTGACCATCTTTGATCAAGTAGTTCTCCTTGCAGTTGTGGAGGTTAGAAAGTGGGTTCTTACCTCCATGAACAATCTCAAAATTACCCTGTAGACCTTCTGGTACTCTTGCAAGGCATGACTGGTCTGTGGCCTTGTGGCCCACATCTTTGCAGTGATGACACCTCCTTAGTGCAGCTGGCTTGTACACTCTGCCACAATGGCCTGCAATCTCAACTATATCTGGCAGTATGGAAACAGCATCCTCTGAAACATACATGTACCAATCACCATTGTGAAGGGAAGTAGGTTGGCTGTCATGCCATACAGTTCCATACTGAACCTCAGAATGGACAGTACACAACCCATTCATAATTTCCAGGACCTGATCATTATCAACTTCATGTAAGGGCAAGTCATGAACCATGATCTTGACAGTTTTGCATTGAGTTGAATGAAATTCTGATCTTAGAGGGATGTGCTTCCCTGCAAGGGTAATACCCTGTGCAACCAGATGAGCACAATCAACATGTGTACATAGATAAATCCACCACCCAATTCTCATGGGTTGGACCATATCAACAGTAGTGTCATCTCCCATAGACTATGCAACAGCTGTAGCAACCTGCATCAAAGTATGCCTTGTCTCTGTAGAGACTTAGTTATATGCAAGAAACACTGGTTCAACTACTGCCTTGTGCTGCATTTCAGCACCACCAAAAGAGGAAAGACCCCCATGGAGAGGTCTACTCCTAGATGTAGTTGCATGACCACCTCCTGATCTTGCTGATTGCGAGTGTATCTTTGTAGGTGTGGTGATTTCCTGCTGTGTATGTGGGATAACAAAGTCATTAGTACCATTGTCACCAGAAACAGCATTTGCTTTGGCCAGTTTGGTTGAACCTGACTAACTACCATTACCCATGAGTCATCAGTAGCACCAGAATCTGAATCAGAGACACCTTCAGATATGCTATCCACAGCATCTGCCCAATCAGTACTGACTGACAACACTGGAGCCTCTAAATTAACATCTGAATCAGGGTCCAAGACCATTTCAGAGATATTAGTTGGTGAACTCTCCACTGTCAGTAGAACAAGATCATGTTCAGCATATTCAGCATCTACCAAAACCTTTCCAGGTGTACTCTTCATGCCTGTTATACTACTAGTAGCTCCAGAATGTTGTAAATGAAGTTCATCACCCTTGGGTTTGCATAGATACTCTGTAATAGTCTTACGAAGACCTGGAAGACCTGAAACATTTTTTGGTTTTGAGGCAGCAAGACTTCTAGCCACCATTTGCAGACTAGCACATTATCGCTCAGCAAACTACAAAATGTTGAAAAAACTAGTGTAAATCAAAGACAATGAGTTGGATAACAGCCAAAATGATCACCAAACTTTTACATACCTTTTGTGCAGAGGATAACTGTCAAAAGCAAAGCTGAATGTAGCCCAACTCAAAAAATGATCCAGGCAAAGAAAAGAGTGTTGCTTCTCCAAACTAACACCGCGGGACCTGAAAGAAATAGTTTCAACAATTACAAATTGTTTCTGGTCCAAAAATACACACATCCGGTGAACACAGCCTGAACCGTGTTGATGGAGATCG
>JAAUYG010002228.1_pt1 | contig 12483 bp, 4 predicted proteins | sample 7278091 | NCBI WGS metagenome assembly JAAUYG01 (sample SAMN14350201, study PRJNA611818) | marine sediment metagenome | isolation source: surface marine sediment (0.6m) | place: French Polynesia: Moorea | collected 2018-08
ATACCAGCTGAAACTGTTAGTAGACCAGCTTGGAATTACAGCCAACCTCTTAATTATATACCAGCTGAAACAGTAGACCAGCTTGGAATTACAGCCAACCTCTTAATTTGGGAAAATACAAGGAAAAACATGTACAAGTCCCCCTTATGTCTATACATTATAACTTGTAATATGTAGACATAGTGGTGGATGTAGACATAGTGGTGGCTGTAGACATAGTGGTGGAACCTCACTAGTCTTTGCAACAACCGTGACACCTAAGGCCCCCTATAGAGGTGTTCAGTGGATGATCTAAACTTCATGGTTTAATGGTAAATCCATCAAATATACTTGAGCATTAGCATGATTAAACATGTTAAAAGACATCCCTGGATTCAGCAAGTTCGTCTCTCCCCCCTCACACCCTACTAGTACCGGGTAGCTGCCCAGGCCCTACATGCAGTTGAGCATTACATGATTAAAAAGCCTTGGCAATCTCTCAGATGATGACAGTGGTCTGTCAAGTCATTCAAATGTGCTGACTTCATTTTCGCAACGCAAAATCAATATTGCAAGTTTAGATTACAAAAATTGCTATTAACTTTAAGTAGTCGTAGAAAGTTTAGGTTGGGTCTGTGCAATAACAAGCAACTTACAGTAGGTATCTGGGCCTGTCAGAGATCAATTTTACCCGACCCCATAGCCTTTCATTGCCCAGCCATTCAGATTACTGTTCTGCATATATTTCATACAAAGACCAAGGAGTAGTGCTAAAACCTCATTCTGGTATTAGCTAAATGTGGTGTTTCTCACTTCAAACATACCTGCTTCAGGAGACATTTTTGGGGGGATGTCCCAGATATAGTGCATTTTGCTGGGAAGGGAGGGGGGGAGGTGTAGGCAGAGTGCAAGAAACACAGGACAGATACATGTACAGTAGTCCCCTTCTAATAGGAACACCCCTTCTGCCAAACAATCCTGGCCTTATTAGAGAGGTGTCCTTTTGTAAGAAGGAGCATTACACACAGTCGTGGTACTTACTGCCAAGAATTTGTGTCATTTCTAAAGTACTATCTGGAGAGTGTCATTTAAGAGTAATAGTAGGTATCATTATATCTTTATCTGGGACATGGCAGAGTTGTACAGAATCTGGGTCAATGTCTCTCCCCTCCTCCCCCACACCTACACACAAGAAAATGCATGGCTTGACTACCCTTTGGTATCATCTGAGTTTTGGACTGTCACTGTTACTCCACAGGTCTACAGGTTGACATTAGACACCAGCTTAGTGTATTCAGCCAGCCAGCAGTTTGTGTTTGGTAGATTCCCCGTCCTAAGACACTTCACTTTACTTTTTCAGTCCACACTTGATAAACTGTAATACAAGTATCGGTATCCTCCAACTTTCTGTGCAGCCGGAAAAGCTTTAGAAATTAAAGCACTTGTATAAATAATACAAGAGATAAATTGAAATAATATTTTACATTCAAATGTAAAATGTGGCAGATATTATTTTTATAAAGAGAGAGAGAGAGAAGAGAGAGAGGAGAGACAGACAATAAGTACATACATGAGAGAAAGAGAGAGAAATAGAGAAACAGAGAAAAGGGCTTAATCATGTTAATGGAGAAGACGAGAAGAGAAAGGGACAGAAAGAGGAGCCTGCTACCTAGAAACTTGCGGCTGAGAGTAGGACACAACAGGAAGTGAGAGGCCAAGGTTCAAACAATATACTGATACACCAACAAATTTTAGCGATAATTCAATACAAGTCGGTTACAACTACCGATTACTGTACGCAAATAATGTATGTTCCTTATTTTTAGCATTAGGGTTTCCATGACCACCATGGAAAACTAGAAGCTACACTTCTGAGTTGTTTTTTTTTTTGCTACTTTTTTTTTCAACCAAGGCCACATAGTAATGACCTCATAACATGTATATCCCCCAAATAATTCCAGACAAGGAGCCTGATTGTTGACTGTCAGCCAGCATATAGCTGCCTTTTTGGCAGCAGACATGTTGAAAGCTTTATCAGCTGAAGTACCAGAAAAAGATGGATTCCCTATCTGGTTTGAAAACACATTCTGATACAAACCAATCCCAGCTGAATGCTGTTTAGTGGGTTTACATGTATATAACCCCAGACATCACAGAAATTCCTGGCAAGGAGAATATTTTTTTCCAGCAGGAACAAACCTCTAGTACAATATACCAGTATACTAGAATGCTATGTACACAGTGTGCATCAAGAGCCAAGAGGATCCTACAAGTTGGGGTGCCAGTAAAATGATCTACCCTATGTATATGTCGTAACAGAAATGCAGTGCGTTAGTGCAAGAGCTTCGGTTCGCATCTATTAATTTCAACAAAAATGTTGTCGTCCGATACGATATGCATATATATATGCCATATACGGTAAACAGGAACCGCGTGGACCTTTGTTTACATGGAAGTGGCGATTTGCGCATGGGTGGCAGCCAAACAGACCAGCATACCACTCAAATTTTAGTGTTGTTGAACGATCTTTTGAGGTTTTATTCAGCATTTGGTGTGAATTTGATGTGATGTGTTTTTGCTGCAGGGCGTGCGCGTCTATTAGGGCATGCGCTTGTATAAGCACATATTCGGTACTTTAACTTACTAGGGATTTCAGATTTCTGCTTTTTTTATTCAGACAGGAATGTTGTTCATGATGTTTGCAGCAAACAAGTTGCAAATATCTTTTGCGATCAGAGATTCAGAGTTTTCATCCTGCAAAATAATTTAAATAAATCCAGCCATATTAAAGTTTTACAAGTACATTTCTCAGGCATTCCATACTAGTAGTTCTGTAGTTTCGGAAAAAAGTAAGGCCAGAAGGTTTTGATGTCCATTGGGATGCCTTCTGCATGTTTTTCAGCTTAGAAGAAACTCAGGAAGCCAACTTAACTAAACAACAGAAACCAGTAACCACATTTCAACACAAATTCACAGAAAAACCAAGACTACCACAAATCTTTCTACTTAAACCATACCATACCCGATGCTCATGATAATAACTTGGGTATTGTGAATACAAAACTTGTATAAGTTACTCCAGTACTTGGCAGGCATTGCTAGCAAATACCATCTGTACTTAATGTTCAACACTATAAGAACGTTTTAAGTTGACAAATGCCAGTTGATATCAACTTTAGATTTATGTCTACCGGTAAATTGTAAGCTTGCATTGCAGTCCATTTACACACATGGCATGTACACATATATCCGTAATAAACTGTTGCATCATAACATTATTGTTTGGCTGGTTTTATAAATACAACACCCCTGGCACATATTGCTCTCATCACATCGAACCCGAATTGTAGTAGAGCGTACAGTAGAAACTCTCTCCATCTCCAACCACCTCAGCATTAGGACTAGGTACTTTCCAAACGGTTCCAGTTATGCCAAACCTACATTTTAGTGCTTAGTTCTCTCAGAACTAAGAGCCCCTCAGAACATGCAGAATTAAGACGGCGCCAGTTTATAATAGTCCAGGGGGTGGTCTTAATTTTGAAGTTACACAGCAATTTAAGAAATGAATGGTGATTTTATAGAATACTGGACTGTTTACTCAACCAAATTCCAAGTGTGAGTTGGCTTAGTAGCAACAACCCTACCCAATACTGCTATTTATATACCTTTGGCAGAAGCTGATCGCCACCAAACAGGCCAATTGTTCTGCAGACTAGTATTTAGATATTAGACCTGTGCAGAGCAGGCTTTGCCTAGAGAGCATGTAGGGACTAGAGAGTCCCAAATGCCTAGTACTCCAGGCAGGGTCGCAGATTATGCCTGCAGGTGGTTGTTGAAACATCGACTTGGCAAGTAGGTACTATTCCTGCTTCTAGGCAGTGGATACTATTAGGTGGAGTTTCATTAGCCAAGTTGGCTATGGCCAATACCACATTGTGTTCAAAGGCAAACAGCCTCCAACAGGCTCACTGATATAAAGACAAGAATGTTCTAAAACCCGGATTGCAGTGTCTTGCCTTTACATGTTATCTACTAGCAACTGCTATTTCCTTCCCTTTTTCCCTTTTCTTTTTTCTTTTTTTTTTTTTTTGGGGGGGGGGATTGAATTATTTAACTATATGCTATTTGGCATTCAATCCATCAATCCGGCCTAAAAAAAAATGTTGGGACATCTGGCATCTTATAAATTTACCAACCATCCAACGATCTATGCTACAAAACTTAAATTTTAAATTTCTTCACCTCCCATGCAGCATGCCAGCGATGACTGAAAGCTCTAACTAGAAGAGCTAAAATCCAGTCTCAGCAACAGTATATATATTACATGCCCCATGTTATCAACATACATAACTGAGATCAGAAACAACATTGACGCATGTAATCTGAAACTTTTTTCTCAAACCAAAATAAGCTGCATTTTATATCACATTGTGGCCTACCAACTCAGTATCTGTCTTTTTTTTCTTTTTTTTTTTTTTTTGGTGATGGTGATGGAATTCTAGACAACCATAACCATATACCGGGGTATGGGAAATCATGAGATCAAGCCCCGTAAAAATAACTTGAAGCTGTAACGATAATCCCAAAGAAGGTGTGCTTACCACAGGAACAACAGATGAAGCAGCTAGTGTGGTAGAGGTTGCCCATGGCCTGGCAGGCTTCACTGGTTCCAGTCACTTTCTCACCACAACTGCAGCATTGGCCTGGAAGGTCGGGGTTAAAAATGCACAGATTCAACAACAAAGTTTGCAGCAGCCAAACAAGTACATTTTAGGATCAAAGGTTAACCTGTATTGCAAGTTATGCAGACCTAGAGATATTTCATTAAGGAGGTACACACATTGAACCAATATTGAATATGAGTTTTCGTAAACCTTTAACTATCATCACTTTATACACAAGAATTTAATAACATGCTGCCCTAAGGAAAGTGGAGTTGAGTTGACCCCAACCACAACAAAAGTTTTGTCTTTGTAAATTCTTCATCTGCAGATGCATATATAGTAGTACACGACTTAACAGCCGGTGACCATGGTGACTCACGCTACAATAACATATGGGACAAACACAAAGTCACAAGCGCCCTAATGTCTGGCTAATTTTGCAGTGTGGAAGGCAAAAACATGCCTTCAAGGCCTGCACAGAAGATTGCCTATATATGTACATGATACTGGTTTTGAACGATCTTTCACCATGGTAAGTAAACCCATTTAAAAGTAAGCTTTTCATATTACCACATACGTGTGCCACATACATGCACCACATGTGTACCAGGTGGCCTTCAAGTATAAGGCCTATTCACTGCCATACCAATGCATGCAAGTTTTTGTTAGAACAGTCGTTAATTTTTGCAGAGAATATCAGTATGTAAAACTGCAAATGATCTTAACATGATCAGGATTATGATCCGATTATCACCATGTGAATTTATGTAATCACTCAACATGTTCACTTAATTGACTTCAAATTCATCCAATATCTTCTTTAGCCCTTATCATGCTTAATATAGCTATCTTGGATACAACGTTCACATTCCATCAATGTTAATGTTATACGGTATCTCTATTACAGGTGAAGATGTTCTATTAAACTTCCAGATAGTTGTAGCTATATATTAGATTGATTTATAGACTTTTCAGACAAGAGTATTCCCTTCTAAACCATAGCCTGTAGTAATGCGGTAAAACCACAAACTGTTAGCGCATTATCATGATTACATTATCATTTATCCTACATCCAGTCAATATCTTTGTTGGCCCTTTACTAGTATTTTAAGGAAAAAAGAGGAGCAGGAGCTGTTTGAGCTTACCGTAGTATTCCCCTTGTGGGTTAACCTCCATGTGGTTCTCTAACTCTTCAGTCAGTGCTTCCACTTTCTTCTCGGCTTCAGATGGAGATTGAGGGGACTGTGTAACCTGAACAGTCAGCGGCGTGCGCAGATTCCCAGTGGAAAGGTTCGATCGGGAAGATGATGGGGTGCTCAGATTTGATGGAGCAGGAGACGAATTCTGCTCAGATCCTACATTGTTAGTTGTTTTAGCACTGGTGTACGAACCCATCACGTAACTCCCAACTTGGGCGCTGGTAGTAACGTGGGGACCATGGTAAGGCGGCGGTTCTCTTACTTTCGCAGGCTGGTCAGTGGCTGAAGAAATCGATGATGTAGATCCCTTCTTGTTGACTGGGAGGGACCCAGAAACCCTCATCTCTTTTTCTAATTGCTGAGTAAGAGCTGCAAGCTTCTTTTCGGCTTCACTTGGGCCATCCTGTTTTGGCGGAACGACATCATAGTGCAAACCCTTTAATTTCGGCATGGGCTGTGGTACTACGAAATCTGTGGAGCCAACAGAGGAGGTGGACTTTGGTGAGACATTTTGGTTCTGAAGTAGGTTAGCATTCTGAACACCTGGAGCGACATTCATTGTTACTGCAGATGACTCAGTTGTGGTAAATGCAGTTTTGTTTGGAAGGTTTGGGATCTGAGGTCCCGGCTGCGATTTGCTGATCTGAATCGGCAGAACATGGCCAGAAGTTTGTCCACTTTGAGGGCCTTGAGGGCTGTTCAGCAGAACCGCTGCTTGTGCTCGCATTCTGGCATCATATGGTGGCGGCGGAGCGTGTTCGTTGAATCTATCATACAATGTTGTGACACCAGTCCGAGGGCTCACAATAAACATGGAATCCTGCGGAGTCTTCGTGTGATGCTCCACAGTCACAGTATGACGTGGGCTCACTGTCACGAATCTCTCCCCTATTCGTTGACTGGGAACTCCAGTCGAGCTAGCTGGAACCGTCGAATATTTGACTTCCTGCAGCATTCCACTTCCCCCAGGTCTAGAGCTTATCACACCAGCATGAGGATTTCCGTAACGGTGATGGTCGTATGGCAATGGTGGTGGTCCAGTCCCCACGATGCTTGTTCTAGGGCTTGAGCCTTTAGAATCATAGCTGCCAATGCTTGATCTCGGGCTGGAGTAGTTTGAGCCACCACCTTTATTTGAAACATGAACAACTCGGGTAGTCTGACCACTTCCATATAAAGGACCATATTGACCAGGGCTGGAGTTGAAAGAATCCACAACTGATGAGTTGAACTCAGCCTCCCCTGCTCCAACTGACATACTGACATTTTGGATTTGTGGGATGGAGATATCTTCCCCAGGCAAACGACTGCCAACTATTACTGCTTGTCGCTGATCTTTTCTCCCAGTTACTCCTGCATTGGAGATACGGGTGCCCTTTTTACCCATTTCCATGCTCACACCACCCTTTGAAACCGTTATGTTCACCGACGGACGGCTGCTTGAAGGAGACTGTCGTCCAGGTACTTGAGCCATTGTAACTTGGTTTCCACTATCGGATAGTATTGGTTCTCACTTTCTACACACGTGTCAAAATTATAACTTCATCCTTTGGTTACCTCATCTGAAATAGAGCAAACAACAATTAGGTTTTAAGCTTGTCTGTCTATACATGTTGCTTTATCTTTTAAACTATCGCCAATAAAGCTCTGTTACTTCACCAGTAAATCCTGTTATTGCCGCGAAAAAACAATAATGTAGTGTTACACAGCGATGCACCGATTGATAAAAATATTGGATAGATACATGACTGGCAAGACATCTTGTATGTGACATAGAGTCCAAATATGTCTTGTACGAAATCCCGTTTGTTGACTATTCTTCAAAAAGTCGAAACTGTACGTCAAGTCGAGTCCTGATCTCAGGCAAGTGATTTTGCCACTGTAGTGTAACCCTCGGCGCACTGCACCCCGGCCCGGGTCCCCGGGCACTAAACGCTAAACACTGCACACTGTTTTGCAGTTAGCCGTGACACGACCCTTTATTTTGTCCCCCCGGGGAAAAAGGTACGCTAGTACACCAGTAAACAGGAACTCGGGGCTATTTTGCAGTGAAACAGTTTTGCAGTGAAACAGTAAACTGGTAAACTCCAACTAAGTTCCAACATGAATACCCAGGGTCTCCTCACACACCTAATTAATAAAACTGGCTGTTCCGTAATACTTACCTATTATATCCATTTGTTAAACCAACATATCTATCTTATAAATGTCTACAGTTATATCCAAAATATGAAGTCACTTTCCAACAAACTTCTCAAAACGAACCAAAGAACTGTCAAGTGTCATGCGGCGGAAGAATATGGTTACAAAAGTTATAGGCTTAAAGAAACTAAATAGCCACACTACAAAGAAGCACATGTGTACAATTATGCTCCATAAAATAATACTAAAGGTGCAGTTTCAACATATCAATCATTTGCCGTTTGCCAACACACTAATATTTTGTATGAACTATTTTTCAGGCACCAATGCGTCCTCTTTGGTGCGAATGTCCCTCAATAGCTTTGGCCTATATAAAAGCTATGAAATATGACCCTACCTTGAATAGCCGCCTAATTCAGTAGTTACTGAGTCTTCAATAGCCAGGTGGTTCTGGTGGTAGTGTATAAAGGGGGAAAAGATTTTCCGTTGTGTATTGAATCAAAGTTAAATTTTAGTGTTGTCACTGTAACCGGGGGGGGGGGGGGTACTCTGAAAGATTCTAAATCATGTATATTAAAATGCTAAATAAGGTATTTAAAATAAATGGTAACATTGATTTTTACTATGTGTCTGGCAACTACACTGGATAGTAGGGCCCAGCATGAAAGGTGACCAGACCCCGGGTACGAGAGTCAATAGAATTTAAAATAAGTTCCAGAAATTCAACGCTAGAAAAAAAAAACAGAAAAAGAAATTATTTTTTTGCAAAAATTTAAGAAAGATTTAAGACACCAAAATATAAAATAAGGAACACTAATTAAGTTGCATTAAAATGTAACATATTACAATAACATAATGGGGGGATGCTAATGCAGCTACCAATTGTGCTACTACCAGAAAAAAAAATGAACAAAGCATTTATTTAAATAGAAAGCGGAAATGGTTGATAACTGTGATTGGCATGCAATAAAGTATCAATTCAGTTAGTAAAGTATACCCTAAAAATAATATGTACAAGCACAGTCACATTGATCTTAAAGCTCTTTGACTAAGAATATAATTGTCACATTGTGTTGGGGAGGGTCAAATCTGCAGCCTTTTGTCGATAAGACCTATTGTCCTTCACTTGAAAAAGAGGACAAGATGGGCCTATGGGGCGTCTTTGTGTATATTTGTGTGGGGACTGTTGCCAGTTATCATATATTATGAGTGAGTGTTATCAAAGTTTAACGGCACATCAACACCAAAAGGGTCATACCGTGCCAAAACAGGTGCACAATAACGATTGCAACGTCAATTCAAGTCACTACAGTCTAAGCACTCCACTGTGTGAGAGCATTCGCTATCAGGCCAAGTCTGAACAAAATGTCCAAAAAAAAAGACCTGATACCCAGGGTGCGCCATGGGGAGGCTGCTCTCTGCACCCCGTTATCATATATTATATGATATGATATGATATGATATGATATGATATGATATGATATGATATGATATGATATGATATGATATGATATATGATATGGATATGATATGATATATGATATAATATAATAATAATTAAGAAGCGAATAAAAATAAGAACAAGCAAAATACAGACCCGATATTTAATATGGAATATTTTGATTTTTTCTTTTCAGACTTTGATATCCGAGCTCTCAGATATATTTCAACGTGGGATGCAGTCTTCATATGATCCCATATTTGAACAGTGTGGTGAGGACTCAAATATATCACGATTTGCAGATTATTGGAAACAATTTTTTGAAAATTGCAACTTTCTCACTTTATTGAATTATGCCTTTGCAACTTTCTCATTTTATTGAAGTATGCCTTTGAGTGTGTAGAACTTGGCCAATACGAACGAAATGGAACTGAGATTTGGCATTCAGTTAGTCCTAACGGTTCGTTGTCGATTACAAACGTCAATGTCGGGTATGACCCCCACGAGCATCGTTCAGTGCCCTCACGCGGCGAGAAATGGTGTCAACCAGTGCTTCCAGAGTTCTAACAGGGATTCCAGCCCATGCATCCATCACAGCCTGGTGGCATTCGGCTACGTTAGAAGGCTGATGATCTAGTTTGTTGATACGCCACACAGGTTATCAATAGAGTTTATGTCTGAGGAACAAGCAGGTCAGGGCAGGTGTTCAACCTCCTCCTGCTCCAAGAAAGTTGCCACTGCGCGTGTGCAATGGGCCGTAGCACTGTCATCTTGGCACACAAACTTCTGGGGAAAGTGGCCCTAGCAAATGGCATGGCAACATTGTCTCTCTCAGGATCTGCAGGCATACACGATCTCCAGCCTGCACCTAGTCCGAATACAGGATTCGTGGTATATTTTCTTCAACAAGCCGATGCACCCGGATCCTGCCATCCTTACGATATACCTCAAATCTGGCCTCATCACTGAAGACCGCATGTCTCCAATGAGCAGGCGTCCAACGCTGATGAGTCCTGGCCCACTCCAGGCGGCGGTGGCGATGACCAATGGTTCTCAGGGGTTTCCACAGGGGTCGACGAGCATAATAATCTGCACCAACAAGACGCTTCTTCACCAGTGACACTGACATTAGGATACTAATGTCATTTTGCCACTCAGACCTGAGAGTGGATGCTGGGGTAGTATGCCCTGCAGTGTTCAAGCATAGGGGTAAACGGTCTTGCTGGATTGTTGTCTTCCTGGGATATCCTGGACGAGGTCTGGGAGTTCATCTTCAAGTATTCATCTTCGGGATTTTACTGATCTCTCCTTGAATGATACCATAAAATGGAGCAATGTCCAATTGTTTCAGGCCGTGTGCACGTAGGACAACGAGCCAATGACGTACATGAGTTGGTAATTGGTGGACCATTGTTTCAGCTGTAAGCCTGCCAAATTTCACGCTCATTTGAGACACCGTTCTTGCGAAATGAGCTGATGAAATATGGCATCTGTGCATTTTCAGCTCAGAGGAACTGGGACAACTCCCTAATCTGTACACCTCATTTAAACATTGAAGAGCAACACAGCCGAAAATTCATTACTCAGGGACGAACGCTAACGCCTGAGCTCAACACATGCCAAAAATCAACACCCTAGCTATGACAGTTACGCAGTTATGACGCACTTTGTTAACTATACCACCACCAAATCTACGTATTCCATATTAATATCGGCTCTGTACAAGTTAAATTACACAAATCACCTTTCATCAATGTGTTCAGCTAATAGCAAACTGAAAGCTAATGGAATAGCAACCTTGGACCTGTTCAGGACATATAACACAGTCTGCTATAAATAGATCGTTTTATTTAATAGAATGGTTAAGCTGCATTTTACTGAATATCATCGACACGTTACCGTAGAAAGCTTCTGTTTGCAGCGGTTATTTTATTTGGCAATAGATTCAAACTCACCTAGGTTCCTGTTGGCGAGAAGAAATTCCTTGGTGGTTCTCTGCCTACCCTTGGCTAATCCCAGTCCTAATCCTATAGCCAGGGATATTGTCAGTATACCGACAAACATCAGGTAGTCATACCAAGCAAACAATACATCAGTAGACATGATGGTAGATGGCTGATAGTGTGATATTGCTCAGTACAAGATCTTGATTCTGTAGTTTCTGGTGTCCAACGGCACGCCATCATATGTATGTCCAAATGCATCATTTGAATATGCAATAAAAGTGATGCCTTACGGTGCTACAGAAGTGTCGTTGTAATGTTGTGCCGATGCTTTCGAGTTGTGGCTGTACCAATAATAAAATTAAAATTTTTACAATCGACACCTGTCTTAAGGCAACATTAACAGAGTGATTCCTGATCTCAGATTTTTTAAGAAACTGTCAATGATTACAGATGTCGACCACATTTAGGAGCAAGTTAAACTTCGGCCAGTTTGGATACGATATCAATACTGACATGAATTAGGATGAGAATTTTAGTTTAAGTCAGAACGTTTGGATTATTCTAAATCTCTCCGGCTGGCGCGGCACATTTACCTTCCCACCTTATCCATGGCCAGGAGGAGCTACTCTACTTGGGATGCTATTGTAAAAGAAACGCTAAAGATTAACTTTTCTTACACGGTCAGCCATTCTGGCTTACCAGGGCCATAATTATGCGATTATTCATAAGGCTATAGTTTCGTTGGCCACTAGACCCGTTAGACTTACTTCACCTTCCTTTTCGGGTAAGTGGTATGAATGGCTCTGGCGGGCTTCTGATTGGCTGAGACAAATTACTAAAACGATTTTGGCTGTTACTGCAAGCACAGGTGCTCCCAATCAATAGTAGTAGCTGTGCTTATAGGACAATCCCAGTCAGCATGTAGACAAGTGTTTTATTCGCAAAATATTAAGACTGATATCAAAGTAATACATGCATTGATAAGATATGTGTATGGTTTCATGCTTTACACAAGCATAATGGAAGCAAAGGCGGAGGACTAAAGGTTACTTTGCTTGAGTGATATTAAAGCAATGTTATATATTTTTACCAATGCAAACAGGTGTAACATG
>JAAUYG010040317.1_pt1 | contig 12483 bp, 2 predicted proteins | sample 7278091 | NCBI WGS metagenome assembly JAAUYG01 (sample SAMN14350201, study PRJNA611818) | marine sediment metagenome | isolation source: surface marine sediment (0.6m) | place: French Polynesia: Moorea | collected 2018-08
ATCGCTCGTTTTCCAGATAATTGAGGTTTTTGATTTCTCCATAGGCTACAATGGTGAATTTGAAATTTTCGAAAAAAAATCATTAAAAATCGCAAACTCAAAATTTCAAAAAGCCCCAACGTAATTTTGTGAGGACCATTGGGAGGAAAATTCAGGACAAGTTTCAAAACTTTTGGCTGCGAGTTGTAGGAGGAGTAGCGTTTTGAAATTTTTGCTCCCATAGGGTCCCATGTTAACAAAAACGAAAAATATTCGTAAATAATTCAAATTTTTTTTTTTTTTTAAATGAAAAAAACGTCTGGGCATATGGCCCAGGGGAAGCCACAACTAAAATTTGAAAGAAATCCGTGCATAAAGTTCATAGAGATAATCGATGCCACAGACGGACGGACGGACGACGGACGAATTTCGATTTCATGAGCTCTGCTGACATAGTCAAGCAGAGCTAAAAATGTTTGAAATCCGGAGTTTCGCAAGCACACCAAATCAACCAATTGAGTACAGGGCCAAGAGCATCTCTACGACCCCGTGTCTACGACCAGCCGCTTTCCAGAAATGCAAGTTTTTATTTTCCTATAGGGCAGAAAGTTGAATTTCAACTTTTTGTTAAATTCAAAATTTTTAAAATCCCACCAACTCTGTACTGTCACAAGGGACCTGTGTAAAAGGCTTGGTTGGACAAAACTATAACTGTAGGAGAAACCAGCTATCCCATCCCGTGTGACAAAGAGTACCTTTCGCCCTAGTTTCTATTCCATTTACATTCATATAGATGTCCCTATTGTGGTGCCCATGGGAAATTAATCTGTATAGTAACAATGCATTCACTTTGTCTCCTCGGTGTATTTTAAGTTACTGACATTTATTTTTATAAAATGGCCGCCCTATTTATAAGCCATCGACTTCTTTACAGGGTTTTGCAGTATGACCTATCTGTTGAGTTGCTGTGTAAACAAGGTACTAATATAAATCTTCACCTTTGTTTCCATGATAGATATATCCATGTCATTTTCACAATTCATTGAGTTCAGTTTTGTAGAAAGGTATTTTTCGTCGGACGTTATTTCCTTTACATCGAGCTATCATGTCACCTTGTCGAAGAGCAATCACTCTGACCTATGTTGGAAAAAAATAGCCAAAGGCTAGTGTTGGGACTCAGGGCTTTCTAAAAGTTTACCTTGCATGGCTTTGAAAGGCCATATTCAATGACACTCATATTTCAAACCCTTATAATTCAGAAAAGGAGAAGCGTTAAAAGTATTTGTTGCAAATGAACACTAAAGAAGTGTACGTATGGGGAATCCATGCCGCTGCATTTTCAGATTTGACCTTGGGTGACAATGGTAGGTCAAGTTCAAGGTCGCTCATTTTGAAGGATTATATAGGTAGTCTATATGTCATATTTCTAAGAAAGAAGGAGTCAGAGGGCACACAGATCCTGCCCTTTTCTGTCTGATCATTTTTCAAAACCATAGCAAGGTTAATTCCCTGTATGTGTGCAGCAATATTTTGTGGGTAGATTGAGCTGCTGTCCCAGCGGTCTTTCTTGTGTTATTACTACAGTTCACCAACAGGAACTTGCATACGAGGCTTCAGGTGAAGCCTTGACTTCAGGAGACACTAAATTAAAGCTCTTGTATAAGATGTTATATTATAAATACTGCTGAATATTAACAGGATATTGTCATATTTGAGAAATACCTGAATATCAAACAAAGCTGCAGGCCAAAAATGGTGTGCATTATACCTGATATACTATTACAGCTAGTGGTCCCTGCAATTTATGACCCTCCATTTAACAAGTCCCTCGGTTTTAAAGATTTTCAACATAAATATCGTCCAGTTTAGACCACCTTCAATTTGTGACCATATTTTTCTGGCTGAACGGGTGGTCTTAAATTTATGCAGAGACCACTGTACATTTACCCAGTCTCTATGTACAATTAATGTGCAGCCTTTGGGAACTTGCATCAAAGACCATAGGTCTATAAAGATCTTTGTTCCAATACGAGGTTTCAAAATGTGCATACATTCGATCTCACCTAATCTGTTAAGATTAAAATACTGGTAGAACTCTACCATTTATGCAGAACGTTTTGAAAACTAGAGGGGCAATTGTTTAACTATAGTGCATGGGGCTCTTCTTTATACTAGCTAACAAAGGTTTTCTTTGGGTCAATGAACCCAGGGTATTGTGTGGAATGCAATGCCAATGAGCTTCCAGTCAGATGAACTAAGATATATATGCCATTGCTGTTAAAGCAAATGGGGAATACCATATAAGGACCTCTCAGCTTAGAAACATTTCCCAAAATTTATTGTGGCTTCTGATTCAAGGATATCTTTACATAAACTGACACAGGTCGTATTGTCATATCCATTAACATGGTAATACATGCACAGCCCAATTAATACTTATACATAGGTGTTTTTGAGCAAAAATAACAGTTTAAATATTATCAATAAAATTTCATTGGACTTTTTTTTATCATATACACAAGGCTGAAGCTAGGTATAAGAATATTTATACCTCAACATATCTGACAGATTGTGAGACACAAACAACTTTAAGAAAGACTTCGATGTTTTGACATATTCCTAAGCTACGTATAAACAGTTTTCATGGGCCAGCATGCTTTACCAAAAACAACGCTCATGAATTATATTTACCAGACAAGTAGGAAAACTACAAATGAGCAATAAAAGCATGTCTACTATGTCTTACAAAGCATGTTCAACTTGGTATACCAGAACACTACATGTAGCAATATTTATATCATTATATGGTCTACTCATGGTAATATATTTGCAAGCAAACAGTTAACAATTCAGTGCCAAACCTTATATACGTAGTGACATGCAAACAGGCAAGACCACTTCCGACAGTCAGTTCAGCTTATGCAATGAGAACTTTTTGTTTCCATTTAAATTAAAAAATCACACACTGAAATAGCTGAAACAAAGGACCTAAATATACTTATCATACTGGTATAATATGACAAAGGCATTACCTTAGTTACAAGATGATACCAACAACATTGTTACAAGTAATAATTCAACTTAACAATTTTCTTCACCAGGAAATCAGTCAGTACATTGACATGATTTACACTACATAAAAACTTATCTCTGTACACAAATATAAGCACTCCATCACCAAGGTCCCACGGGGCTAAATAACATCTTACATTATGAAACTGATCAATATAGTACCACTCAATAGATAACGAAAGCAATATTTGTACCTGCATGATTATAGCTAGGATTGATTGTAAACCATTTCAAGATGAAACTTTCATCTACAGATTTAAGGATTGCTATCCTAGACAGTGCAAGTAAAAGTTAAATTAACTGCAAAAATTTGCAAATGCCAATACTCTTACACAGCCCATAACTATAGTAAAGTAAAGGCAGGTCAGTTGCACCGATATTACTTACGACATTATATGTTGTACAGCACAGGGATTACACATCAGATTGAATACTTGGACATGCATATACATGTAAAGAAAGAACCTTTAGACTTAAAAAGTGGCACTGCCAAATTGTGCTTAATGAATTGTGTTTATAACTATCACCTTGTGCATAACAATCACTTAAGTTGGGAAAAACAGTGCTGTGAATTGATATTAAACAGACCATACCAGTTCACTTAAAATCTCTCGTAAGAAACAAAGTATTAAAGCAATTGCGGGACAAAATATAGAACCGATTTTTTTAACTACATGTATAATCTTATTTCTAATTGTTTGTAAATCATCCCCATGGCCATCTTTTCTCTGTAACACTTACAAACGCGTCACATTATCAGGACATGTGGCCATTGCAGAGGAACTTTAGCATTAAGACTACCCACAGGACGGCTGAATTAAGAACACCCATAGGATTAAGACCACCCACAGGATTAATTAAGACCACCCACAGGATTAATTAAGACCACTCACAGGACTGTTGCAACTTGGTCTTAACACATGAAAATGCTGCGAGGTCAATGCCACTAAACGACGAAAATACACCTCAATTTGTAAGTTGCTAGTGGTCCTTATTCTTAGGTGATTTTAATTATGAGGTGGTTACAAAGTGAGGGTTCCACTGTTACACCAAGTACAAGTACAAACCTTTAGGAGGGAAGCAGGAAACTGCATGTATTCTATATAATAAAACAATAATAACCTAAATGTTATAATATTAAACTCAAAATTAGGCAAAACATAACGAGCTGCATGCAGTTAAGACAGTTTTCTAATAATAACAGAAAACATAACAAGCTGCATGGAGTCAAGACAGCAGACAAAGAAAAGCTATATTTGAATCTAAGAAACCTGTGTGATAAACCTGGGGTGATAAACACCGACCACAAAAGTATTCAGCACAGGGAAGCAACATTTCAAAATACCAATATAATGTACTATGACAAAAATACATACATAGCAACTGGGCATTGCATTCATGGACCATTATGACTCATATAATTGCTACATAATGCTTCAAACACTTCACAAACTGAAAGAAAAATTTTGATCATTTTTATAATGCACTATGTACCAAAATTAAATCAAAAACAGCAAAGTACCAAAATAAAGTGTAAGCAAAAGTATTATCTAACGGTATAACATGCAGATGCCTGCAAAATGTTTACCATCATAAATACCATTTGATATTGGTAGTGTTCTACACCTGAAAATTATACTAGTATTACATTTACATGGCATAAAATAGATTTACCTGGTATGCATAATGTGTGATAATTAATGAAACATGAACAGTATACTCTTCAGTCTCTCAGAGGTAAATAATCATCATGCTTTAACTAATTACAACATACATGTATAAGCATATACATCTGCCAATAGGTCATTCTGGATAGATAAGGAAAATATCTTTAGAACTTATGTGAATTTAATATATGTAGACTAAATCAGTAAATATTTTGCACATATGGCCATGAGAAATACACTGCAGAATCACAAACTTCTATCATCAAAGAAAACTTAAAGAAAAATTTTCAATGATACACACTGGATACTGATAATTTATGAAAGACAGAGGTCACCAATTGTGCGATATGAATTCACGTTGTAGAAGTTCAGGGTATGGTTAATTAACAAACATTGATGAAAAAAGACAAACAACTCAGCAAATTTGTACTTCTTTTTGTAAAACCAATTTACCGGTACTCTTCAAACAAAACTCATTTTATGTACTGAACAAATGATCATTTTGGAAGTACACTTAAGTTTGCATAAACAGATAAAATCAGTACTTTTTGAAATCAGATATTGTTTTTTTATCTAAAAAACATAATTTTGTTTGGATATATACATGTATAAATACTACAGGTTGTAGCACACTGATCTTATGTTTCGGGCCTATAATTCTTCTTCTATAATATGAGAACTTGCAACCAGTCCTAGATTCTTACATGCATCAGTTTTGATGCTATGTACAGTGATAACAGCTCATCCTGCAGTAAACTTAAAAAGTTAAATATAAGCCTATATCAGTCCATTGTACACACTTTGCAGTTGTCTAATACCTGTATATAAGCCCTTACCAATAGTGTAGTAATATTGTGTAGCAACATTTAATGTAGGAGAGCAGTAGGCCATGCTGGTCGCTGGGCTCCATCCATTTCTGTGGCAAGCGTATTGTCACTGCGTAATTGGTGCTGTGTGCCTCCAATTGTGCTCTTGCATTCTGGGCATGTTCCTTCTACTGTTGCACCTCCACAGTCACCAATGGCATATATATGCCCTGCACGTATAAAAGAATGTTTTCATTAGTACCTACATGCTACTACACAGAAGAGCTACAGCATGTGACTGAAGGTTACATGTGAAAGGATATAAATGTGTTACTCCCTTTGAACACTTTCAGTTTTGAAGTTCCAACAACTGAGGCTAAGCACATGAGAAACTCGATTAAGGAAAAATTCAAGCTCAGTGTTTAATAAATTATATAACCCTGCCCAAGCAACTTTAGTGACATGTATATGAATATATGGTCTTTTTCTGTTTAGAAATACTTCAGGTGGGCTATCTGATTGTCTTTAACATGTTCCTGGGATAAAAATATGGTACCCGGTACATAATCATGATAACCTTCATTATGAAATAGGCTTCCCAATTACAGTTCATACAATACCATTCATCAGTATACACACCATTTGGGCATTTGAACCAATGGCCTCTGGACATCCCCAAGGCCTTTACAATAGAGGCACGATCTTCTTCTGAAATCATAAGACCAGACAATGGGACAATCTTCTCCATTTCCTTCATGGTGGCCTTGACACTCCTGATATTGTCCTCTGTCAATGGTGATCTCCTCTCAAGTAGCTGGCAGGCCTTGGAGAACTGTGAACTCAAAACCAGCGGAATTTTATCCTGTAATTTTCTCTCCTCTTTCAAGTGGTCATGCAAGTAAGCTTTACCCATGAGACTGAGTCGCTCAACCTCTGTGCATGCTTCATCAATTTCTTGCTCACTCAACCGTGACCGATCCTTCAGCAACCAGTCTTTCATCTTTCTGATGAGCTTCATCAAGAAATTGATTTTCCTGCCAACGTATGGAGATGTGGAAAGTGCTTCATTGCCTTTGATATTTTTCTGGATCCTGGTAATGCGACAGAAGAGAAGGATGGTGTTCAGAGAGCATTCTGCTTTCTCTGCGGTCCATATCTTCTTCACATCTAAGGTCTTGCAGAGCTCTTCGTTGGCCTTTGGGTCAATTTTGATAAGATCGGACAGCACTTTCTCCAGCTTTCCATGGTATTCCTCCATCTGGTGTTTTTGTCCTAGTATTTTCTTCTTGACAAGTTCGATGTCATTCAGCATCTTCTTCACTTCTGCACTGTATCTAACATTACGGCGGATAGGTGTGCGGCACTTGGGACAGGTCTTGAGCTGAATGCTGCTTTGTTCCACATCGGCACTAGACGTAGTTTTCATCCAAGTATCTAAGCCCTCAACTTCAAAGACGTGTTGGCAGTCCTCGAGCTGCACGAACCTAGCCCCTGGGTCTTCTTCACTGCCAAAGAAGATTTCTTGCACTTCATCTGTGTCGCAAACCCTGCATTTGTTTGGGCAGGCTTCTCCACAGATTCCAATGCACTGGTGTCCACAGGGGAGCTCCAGATTGCATGGTTCATTGCATCTGGGTCTGGTACAGGATTCATGACACAGCAAACCACATTTGTGATGTCGGCACATCCAGGCACACGGCTCCATGCAGCTAGTACAGGGTCTGCCACACTTTTCCTGGCAAATGCTGTGGCCACATCTGTTCTCGCAGGGTTTGTCACAGGGAGGACAGTCCTTAGTACAGGGGTATGTGCACTGATGGCCGCAGACCAGCAATCGTCCACAGGGATGTATGCAAGCTTCATGGAGACATCCATTGAAACATGTACCACATGTACCAGAGCAAGTGTGACCACATCTGAGCAATGTGGTACATTTTTCAGGACAGAGGATATCTGATGGGTCTTGATGACAGACCACATGGACTTGGTGTCCACACTCCAGAGTTCTTGCGACCTGGGCATGGCACTTGGTGGTGTGTTTCTCCGAGCATTTATTCTGGCACAAATGACCACAAGCTAACCTGTATTCACAAGGAGCTGAGCATCGGTGATTAGAGACATGCTGGTAACATGGAATGTGTTGTTCATGTCTACAGTTTGGCATTGTGACTTTTGTCCACATAGTACATCTCCCACAATCTTCATAGCATTTCTTCTTACATGGATGACCTTTGGGACAGAGAGGCTTGTTGCATTGTTTCCTGCACTTGTAATTTTTGTGGTCTCTGTCATAAGAATGGCAGGTCAAAATGCATGCATGGCCACACTTCAGCCTCCTGGAACATGGTCTTAGGCAACCACCTTCTGGTGCTCTGTCAAAGTCCTCGGCTGTTGTTGCTTCAATAATTTCTTCTGGGTGATTTTGACATTGAAGTTGCAAGTAATCTCCCACCTTGTCATCCTGGGTCATTAAGCCAACAACCTTGCTCCACAAATGACTGCCATGTGCCAGAACTCTGGTGTTGCCAATCATGAACAGCCCTACTTTGGCCCTAGACAGGGTCACACAAACCCGATTGTCTTCAGACAGAAAACCGATCTTGTCATCCAGGTTGCTCCGCACCAGTGAAATGAGGATGATGTCATTTTCCTCCCCCTGATAGTTGTCAATGGCACTGAGACGAACGCCATCAAAAAAGTTCTTAGGCATTTGCTTCTTCATCTGCAACAGCTGACCAGTGTATGGGGTCAGAATGGTGATCTGAGTAGCTTTGTAGCCCTGCAGCATCAGATATCTGCACAATGCTACAATGTATGAAGCTTCATGGTCATTGACTTTGCTCTTGAGTTCTTCGTCAGTGCGTTCCTCTTCCCCATGATGAATAAAGAACATATTCCTGGACACCCCTGGCACATCTCCATAAGAATCCACACAAGGATGATTTTTCAGGTTGCTATAGATTGGATGGATAAGGTTGGCGATTTCTGGTCTCATCCGATGTTGAAACTCTAAGGTGTCATGTGGCATTTTGTTTATGACCAGTCGCTCAAATAAAGACACTCTAAGGTTGTACTTCTGGGCGAGCTTGTACATGTTCGGGTTCGGTCGAAGTTGCTTGTGATCGCCTATCAGGATGAGATGCTGACAGCCACCACTCAGAGTAGCCACTATGTGAGACTCCAACACTTCAGCTGCTTCTTCCACAATCACAATCCTTGGCTGGATCTCTTGCAACACGTCACGATACCTGGCTGCACCAGTTGTTGTCATGCCAAGAATGGTTGCCCGCTGCATAATCTCTTTGTCCTCTTGCAACCTGATTTCCTGCAACCTTTTGGCAGCTTGGTCATACTGCGATTCCATATTCTCAATTTCAACTCTGAGGTTTGCATGGTATATGTTCAGCCAGTACCGATACAGTCTCCATCTGTGTCTAATATTCAGTCTCCTTGGATCTTGGACATTTCTGACTTCTGCATCTGACATGGCATCTCTAACTCGTAAAGCTTTCTGAAGCTCTTTCTTTCTCCGCTTAATGTCAGCCTTGGTCCTCTCCCACCCATCACCTTGTCCCCCTCTCATCTGAAGCTCATTGAAGTCAACTGCAAGGGTTTCCATTGCAGATTTCATCAACATTTTTCTCCTTGACGAATCCTGCCTCGTATCAACATCCTCAATTCCCTCAATGGTTCTGTCCATTTCTTCCTGTTCAGCTTCCCCCTCTACTTCTGGTAGTTCCTCATCTTCATCTGCAAGAATACTATTGTCATCTTCCTCCGCAGGAGTGGTGGCAAAGTTTGCATCATCAAGATCTAACCAATCAGTGATGTTCCCTCTCTTTGTATTTGGACCATGCAGAAAGTACTCGTAGTGGCCACCCATAACGGGACCCAGTTGATCCTCATGTAAAAGACCATTGACAGATGCTTCTATCAGCGTTGAATTCCTTTCAATTGTCTTTCTCAGCTGGTCCATTTCTGCAACAGCTCCCATCCTGGCGGAGTGTATTGCAGCTGGAACTTCTCGCATTTCTCTCATAGAACTCCTAAGAGTTCTCAGCAAGAATTTTTCCATTATCTTGCTCTTGCTTCTTCCACCAACACGGACTATACCATTTTTCTGAAAATGATAAATGCCTTCCAGGAACTGGTCCAATGCATGGTTTGTGTAGCAAATAACCAATATTGGACTATTTCCAGCTGCTGTAGCAGCACTGGGGTTCCAAAGTCGTTTGTTGTGAAGCAAAGTTTTGATGATCTTCAATCCGACATACGTCTTTCCAGTGCCCGGAGGTCCTTGTATCACTGCCAGTTCCCTTTGCATTGCATGCTTCAGTGCTTCTAATTGTGACTGATCCATCCCCAAGGTTTCAGGACTTGGCCACTGGAAATCATCAAACACTGCTACTGCTTTAGCTTCTTCCAATGTCTCAACCAATTGTAATACCTCTTCCTGGTCAGAAGTGTCATCTTCAGAATCCGATGATAGATCTTGCACCAAGTTTGGTCCAGCTGAAGAGTTGCTGCTCTCTATAAGGGGTCGAAGATCCAGTACATCAGATGCAGCTTCTCCAGATAGGTATGCTGGTGGCCTGGAATCCATCTTACATTCCACAAGATATTTCACAAACGGCATGTTGTTTTCCTCGGTGGCTTGCAGACCAGAGAGTATGGGTCGATATGCCTCAAAATAAGCCGAGGTTTCTGCCATGATAAAACCTTCCTCTGGGCGGATTGAGGCTGCCTGCATCGAGTTACAGAAGCTCAGCTGTACCTGACCCTCAGCCAAGGACTCAGGATCCCTACGAGACACGGTAGCAAACAGCACTGTCTTGAAACCATCCGGAGACAAGCAAACAAGGGATCCATAAATTAGGCGCTTGGTATACTGCCAACGAATTCCTCTCAGGTGTTTTGTGTCAAACTGTACTGTGTAGGCAATTCCATCAGCTCCACTACATACTGGGTACAAGATATGAACTCTGTTGTAGATGCGAATATCCTTCAGTTTCTGGCGGGTTCCAGGCTTGGTGTTAGTTACTGCTAAGTATTCCAATATGCCTTCTCTCAGTGGGCCAACAAAGTCCTCTCTCATCAGTCTGAAATGAATGTCCAAGTAATGATCGACATCGTTAAACTGACCATCCACAATATTCTTGCGCAGGAAAGGTTCAATGTTACGAGCGAGATCCTGTGCCGTTGGAAAAATTGACATTTCTCTGAAGTTATCAGAAGGTTCCTTCTCCTGTACTGGATCTTCAAGAGAGTTCTCCTCCACTTCCTTTCCAGTCGCGTTCAAGACTTTGTCTTTTTTCTCCATGACCATCTCAAAGAGCTCTTCCATGTCAGGGTCATTGTCTAACCATGAAGTACATCTCAGTTGACGTACTACAGTATCAGCAGTGGACAGTGGTGGCAAGACCTCTGTCAGACTGGTGGGCATAACTGTGAGCAGGGTATTGCAGATCCGGAATATATCTTTTAGTGTGGCCTTCAAGGTCATTTGCCTTTCTCTTGACGTTTCTGTGAGCATCCCAGCAATGTACACTGCAAGATGCTGCTTCAGCAATGCAGATGTACGTAGCATGTTAAGAAATTTCAGTAGTTTCTGTTTTGATGAGAATTCATTCTGGCCAGTAGAATATATGCATGCTTTGGCCATGGCAGACAATGCTAGCCTGATCCAATCAGCTTTAAGGTCTCTGTAATTCAGCAGCTGGTCGAACCCGGAAACAGGATTAGCAACTTCTTGCAGAATGTCTCTTGGAGGCTTATTGTCCAGCTCCTGAAGACGTTTGTACCCAAATCCATGCTTTGGACCATGGCTGCCAGCTGCTCTAGAGTGTCTTCATATGAGGACCAGGAAGATAAAAATAACATGTGCAAATACAACCTACTAACATTAAACATGAAGCTCAGGGGCCTTGATACTCTGCTTGGCCACTTGGCACATTTGACAAAAAGTTTCGATTATGCTTATAATGCCCTGTTGTAGTTGACATCGCTGAGTTGAATTTTAACATTTGAAGGACAAATTGACTTTGACAAGTGCAAGGTATAGAGCACCCCCTTATTAAATACAGCTTACTAACTGAACCAAAGTCAAAAACTTTTGACTACAATATGAGCACCATTAAGTTTTCAAGGCGGTTTACAGTGTTTTCCGAGTTACAGTGAGTGCAAGGCCAATATATCCAGAAAAGTGCACCGAATGACCCTAAAATGTCAATCATCTCTGAGTCCAAAATCAAAAGTACTCCATCCATACTTCTAACCTCTAATCGCCAAATTTTCTCTAATTTTGCTCTACAAGCAGCAGTTTCTGAGATATGGAAAATTTTCGGGGAAATGCACTGCGTGGCCAGAAATGACCTTGACATGGGTGAGGCTACAAGTAATATATCCTTTTTACTAACCCCTGGGGCCAAAATTTTCATCCATTCCACTTTGTGAGAAAAAGATCAATTGCTGGAATTTATAAGTGCACCAAATGACATCAATGTGTCTGAGATCAAAAGCTCCCTTCATAATAATTCATATGCTTTTAAGTAAGACCCAAGGCCCAAATTTTTGTCTGTTTTGCTGTACAAATAGCCAAGAAAAGTAATAGCCAGTATTCCACTGGTTACAAATAACCAATTAGTTTACAGTTTACTGAGATCGGATCAAATGGGTAAGGGCAGTAGCATTTTCATTTTTTCCCCATGATGGTCCTGTGTTAAGTAAAAAAAAAAGTGCCAGAAAATTTTAAAAGTTGGCAAACCATGACAGTAACAGACTGTCTGGTCCCATTATTACCATATTCATATCATATCATATCATATCTTTGAGGCTTTTGCTTTTGCCTATGACTTCTCCTTCCTTATTTTTTTAGTCATTCAGGCTGCAAGCCTGTTTTGACTGCTCCTTGTGTTGTAAGTGTATGCAGTGTGGTGTGAGGGAGGTTTTTCTGTTCTGTG
>JAAUYG010205699.1_pt1 | contig 12483 bp, 5 predicted proteins | sample 7278091 | NCBI WGS metagenome assembly JAAUYG01 (sample SAMN14350201, study PRJNA611818) | marine sediment metagenome | isolation source: surface marine sediment (0.6m) | place: French Polynesia: Moorea | collected 2018-08
GTAGTAGTAGTAGTAGTAGTAGTAGTAGTAGTAGTAGTAGTAGTAGTAGTAGTAGTAGTAGTAGTAGTAGTAGTAGCAGTAAAAATGTTAAATGTCAACCGTCAAATACTTTCGCGGAAATATGCAAATAATTTATAGCCCAAAATATTGCTGGGGCAGCGGAAGACCCTTCCCAGCAAGAAGATTGTGACGCTGTGCGCATACATGGATTTAATTAAATTTCACCATGGTAAAATAATCACATAAAAGCAACATATATGGCTACCCTTGTATTGATCTTTCAAGGTCACTCAGGATCAAATCTGGCCATGCAGCTGCACTCCCCATGTAAGGCGTTATAGGCATTGTTGACTGATAGTAACATATACCCTAACTCTACTCCTTTTCGAAACATAAGGGTTTGACCCTATAGAAGTGAAAAATTCAAAACTCTAACCAACCCACCCCCCACCTACCCCCCGGTTATTAAACCAGTGCAATGCAACTTCTTTTGTGAAATATTGCTCTTGTAGATACTTGTACAGAGTTACCTTTTACACTCACAGAACGAATATTGAAAATTTTCCAATTTCTTAATACTAGAGCCATGCTGGAAGATAAATTTCAAAATGATACTCCTCCTACAAATATGATTCTTTTTCAACCAAACTTTTCTTAACTGTTTCATGAGGCAGTTCTCACGAACCTTGCTTCATTGATTTTTTTCATTTTTAACTATTATTTATCTTTAAATCTTGCAAACAAACATTGTGACCAAAGGGAAGTGCAAAATTGCAATTTGTTAATCGGAGGGCGAAACGGAGTACAATTTGGGACTCAGATGTACCAGTAGAACATATATGGGTTACCTTAAACCTTACCTAGTCTTCAAGGTCAGATGGGGTCATTCAGTGCACTTATCTCAAAATAGTATGTAACGCGAAAAACCTTGAGCGTAGACTGAAACGGATTGGAATTTGGGGCTGGGGAGGGGGGGTACTAGTAAAATATATATGGGGTACCTTTGATCCGTGGTGTTCACTGTTAGCCTGGGTTATTTGGCGTTTTTGCCTCGAAATGGCCTGTAACACGAATATAGCTGGCCGTAGAGTGAAATGGATTACAATTTGGGACTTTGGGCCACCAGTGACACGCAGGGGAGATACTTTGATTTTGTAGTGTTCGAGGTTAATTTGTGGGCAACAAATTGGTTTGGTGTAAACTTCGTGTAACGTTTCAATTACCATGCCTACCACTGTCGTCAAGCAGTGTGTCAAAATATATGGTCCTCTTGTTAGCACGATCCTTCCCTCTGACCCAGGAATGAAGTGAGTGTGTGGGGGACCTAAATGATAAGATGAGGGTGGGTGGATGAGAGATAGACATGAAATGTGGTTGTTATAAGACACAAGTAGAAAGTTGTGAATAGGGCGTCCAACTACACCATTAGATTTGATCTTGAGTGAAGTTCAAACATCAAAGTCTAGGTCTCTGATTTTGAAGGCTTGTATGTCATAAAGGAACCGAATTAGTGCATATGCTACTATAAAACACTAATTGGAACTCATAAATTGCCATTATTCTATATGTATTTAAACATTAAATTACATTTCAGGGAGCACTTAACCACCGAACGAAGCAGCCATTATTGGGTACTTTGTACACAAATCATTAAAAATTCTGTAGACTAAAAACTCTATTTCAATCAAGTGGTCGATAATACTCGTCCCCATTTTCTTTTAGCAGACGGTAGCAATACATCGTACAGTAACTCTACTTTGTTGGTGTACATTTTCTTCAATCTTTGCAGTCAATGTGTCAAAACATGCTTAACTCTTACTATCAAGTAATGGGATTTAAGGCAGAACCCATCTGGTTGCGGTCTATAAGGATCAATTATTTGCATTATCGTTCAAATGTGTGGCAATAATCAACATGTAGCTTTCTTGTATACCGTGTCTAGTCCAGTCAAGGACATAAGGACTACTCAATAATAGAAAACATCCTGCTGTTCTACCTTTGTTAGCGTTTAACCATGATTCCTGTTGCTGTAATGCTTATCGATTTTGCAAGATGCAAGCAATCAGGATGTAGCTGACTGCAATTTTAAGGTCACTTGGCTTTTGAGTTTCAATGTGCGGACGTCCCTTGGTACTGGTTCAATGACTAATGACCGACGAAACCCCAGTGTTTTCATTCCTAACCTATTGATAAAGGCATTCGTTGTTTCCGCGTCAACATGCTAATAAAGAAGGAACTCTTAGTGACAATAAAATGTTTATTCATAACTGCTTTAGTTATATATTAAATTACTGCCCACAAAGTTTACATTGGAGTCAACAGCTATTTTAACCCGAGACTTTTACGGGCAGAGATAGCGAAGTGGATGAAGCATCCTTTTAGATTGGAAGGAAAGTAGTTCGAACCCCGTCCACGGGAAGCTGAAGACATTAAAGACAGTCAATTAAATGGGCCAGATTCTGTCCTCTAGATGATCTCCGTAAGATCATCTAGATCTCTGTAAGATCATCTAGACATTCAAGCCGGCGTCTTTTATGGTGTCACGGTTTTGCCCTGGCCTTGTGAATGTGTCTCCTCCCACAATGCTCGCCCGGTGCCCGCCTTTCAGTCAGACCGGTTGTGAAAACACATGCTCCCAGTCTCTGGAACTAAATGGGAAGACAAAAGCGTCAGTGTTAAAGGCGGTCGTCTGCGCAACAAAACCCAAAAGAATGGGGATCGAATCGTGCATTTAGAACGAGAGAGAGGGACAGGGAGAGAGTGAGAGAAAGTCGTAGAAGCTCCTGACATTTGCTTCTTGGTCTTGTAGGAAAACGGTGAATTATAGTTGACCCAGGGCGCCCCACAGCGGGGAAGGAGCGAACAATAGACCACCATGATTACCCTTATTGAGTTGATTGTTGCTATTGGTCCCACGTGCCATTACCGACCGCTGCTAAGGCATTCCGCTGGGGCCCCGCCCTAACCAGAACGGGGGACGGAAGTTCCTGTTCCACTTCAAAAGGACCCGCCGGGGCATTGTGGGACTGAAAGAAGGCATCCTGGACCGCCGCTGGGGGAATGCAAGTTAAGAGCGGGAAAAGCTTATTTAGTGATCGAGCTTTCTATTTAGTGGCTGACCGCAGCGGTTGGTGCTGGCCTTGCACTTCCTTAGTGGGGTTCGGAATGGTTCAAAAATTGATCACTCGGCATACGGTTTAGAGGTACTATTTGGTACTATTTAGGGTGAGAGAGAGAGAGAGAGAGAGAGAGAGAGAGAGAGAGAGAGAGAGAGAGAGAGTCATTGGTCAAGCTGTTCATATTGTTGTTGTTATAAATGTCTGGCGAAACTGCTTATATTTTAATTACCATTGGGATGTATGGGATAAGCGTGCAATAATGCCATTACACAAACCCTCCTTTATGCACGGAAACCTGACGCAATTCCATACGACGAGAGAACATTACGAAGGCAATGCGTTATTACACAGGGAGGCGTGGCCGTTCTGACTGACCTGCTGCGTTGCCATGGTTTGCAGTCCGGTTGCTATAACAAATCAGCCGTTTATGTTTTGCTAATGTATACAATCTTCTTTTTTTCTGTACCTTGTCTCTTCAAGTGCAATAGGCCGGGACATACCGTTATCGCTACAACTATTAAATCGTCTTTGATACCTATTGCACCGCTGCTTCGTTTTTATCCCAAACATGCCGATCCATCTCGAGGAGAATCGTTTGTGCCTCAGCACATGACGAACTCGGCATTGTTGGGGGCCAAACGTCGGTATTATCGCTCTGTCATGCGTCGACGCGGATCGAACGGACGCTCTGATCGCAACAATATGGCGGGAGCTTCCGTCTGCTGACGGGTGTAGCACGTACAATCAACAGGAACGGGGAAGCAGGATCCATGTCTCCTGGACGCCTTTGGTCCACTGCTTCCACGGGGTTGATTCCCAGGGTGAGAGTTGTCCCTTGACGCCTGTTTGTTTTTGTTATTGGAGGTCACGGGCCTTCTGTGTCAAATGGCAAAAAAATTCGATGGTGTTGCCAAGTGGCGCCATCTTATGTGGTACATATGATCTGTGCATCAGTTGAAAACAGGGTCACCCCGTTCCATTGGCATGAACCTTTGTTTTCCTACCATGTGGTTTAGCACTCGTTTTCCAGTCTCTTCTTTAGCATTAAACAGGTATGATTCAAATTTCACTTTTACGCCTTACGTTTCATGTTGTAGACTTCTTTCCGTAATATTTCTCAATGTCGGTCTGACTCAGTATTTTTGTGTATTAAATAACGCTAATTGTGCAACCTTACAAAAGTTATTTTATACACTCTAATTATCTCAGATTTGCCACAATACAGAAATCTTAAAATCGCTTGATGCAAAAGAGCTGGACTAAGGTGTACTAGGGAGTTGGAAGATACAAACAGCTACGGTCTGATGAATCAATGTGCATCAAAACATCGAGCCATTTGAATGCTGCATGGACTCTTCTCGATAAAAAACCAGAGAATGCCAATTTATACCAATTGTCTTGTGTCTAATATTAATTACCCTTCTCTAGTATGTTTTTTTCTGCAATACCAAGAGGAGTAGTTGTAAAATTGTAACAGCACAAGAACGGTTCATATTAACTGACTATATCTGTCAAGTTTGGAGGACTATTGTCCATGAGCCCTTATTGGTGTGTTTGGACGTCTTGTCACAGAGGATTACACTGCCAGAGAAAATAAGTCTAAGTGTTGACTTAAGCCAAAGTGTTAGCCAATCACATTGCTTTGATTGGTGACTTGAGTCCAAACCCCAGTATTAGGTATTTTCGAGAACACAGACACTGATGTTTAAATCGCGTAAATCCCAGTTTTTCGCGGGTGGTGGATTTATCATCAAGCACATCATGTGAGACAAAGATATGGCGTCCTTGCCTACATGTAGTTTCAATTAAGTAACATACGTGAAGAAATAATTTGAATATTACGCTGTTCTCATATTTGGAACCATGAACCGGTATATGTCAATAGCACTAGAAGTAGTGGAAAGAATTAAAGCATGGAATGGTCCAGATTGTGTGTGTTAATTGCTTCAATATGTGTATACTTAACTGCGGTATAACCTAAATCTAAAGTCATATTCACATTGTAAATAACCATTATAGTCACTCAATTTCATGTGTGAAAGTGGCGGTTCCACTATTGTTGTTTGTATTTACTACGGTGACTGATATTGAGCATCACCAAATTATTATACTATTATTGATTATTATATCTGAATAGTGTCTATAACAGTTACAGCTAAATAGTATTACTTGTAACTAATTATTTAGTTATAAATAAAAAATTAAGTTGCAATGTCCTGTATCAGCTACTATAGTAATTTACGGCATTCGACTATAAATAAATTCTTATTCTTAGTCTTACTATCATGTCAACTTTGGATATAACGGGAATAGCACCAAATGCATCATAAAAGTCATCACAGTTCACTAAACTTTTATTTCATTTTATAAGATGGCTTAAATATGTGTTCTTTGTCTATGAAAAGCCTTATCCTAAGGCCATATGCGTGGACAATAAAACTCCCATCCTCTGGTAGACCTCTCTGACTGCATGACAAAATCCATATTTACTGTTTAGAAAAAAAGCAACAAAAATAACATTCGGTTTGCCATATAATCTAATAGAGCACGAAAGCGCCCAAAGACATGTGATAGCTAAAGTAAAGCTGGCGGGAATTATCCAGTGCTAGTTTTTGACTAAATTGCATTTCGCTTTTTTCACAGCTGGACCCATCATGCAAAGCAGTGAACACGAAAACTGCCACATGTAAATAAACCACGGAAAGGCGAAGAGTTGCGCCCTTTAATCAAGTTAATGGAAGAAAAACTAATTGATCTACAGTCACCACAGTCGAAGCTATTGAGTTAAGTTAGAACGGCATAGGATACTACCCCTAAGTACTGGTATGTAACAGAGGTTTTCGAGCTTTTTCTTCTTTTCCCTCATTTTGTTTTTCTTATTTTATTCCAAATACCTTCAGTGAACAAGATTTAGTGTCATTATCTCATATGGGAATATCACCAGCCACAACTTTCATCAGACTGTCCACCTATAGAGCCCTACTACCTTAATGTGACGTCACTGGTATCAACATGGCCTCCACTGTGGCTATATCATTAGGGTTCTGAAATATAAGTATTCTTACTTGCTGTCACTTTCGCTTTAACGATGCATTAGGTTTCATTGAGTTTGCAATACAGTGAAACTTGTATATAAAGACCACCCTAGGGACCAACAAAATGTGGTCCTTATACACAGCTGGTCTTTATATGGAGGTTCAATAGCATGGAAGGTATACCCCTGGGGACCTGTAAAATGTGGTCTTTATAAGCAGGTGGTCTTTATATACAGGTGGTCTTTAGAGCAGGTTTGACTATATCATTTTAGAATTTTATTATAAAAGTAGTGGAGGGTCAAAAAGTCCTGCCGATGAGAGATTCTATTTACATTTTCAGCAAATCATCTACATTTTGTAGGTATTAGGCATCTTATTGAGGCAAGGTGAAAACGAATTCCTACAATCGCAGTATTACAGTACACTATCCAGAGCAGACAATGCAACACTAAATCAATTCACAGACTAGCTAACAAATATAAGTTACAAACTAAATAAGTATTATATGTGTACATACGTATTTCGGACTAGCAACTTGTATTCAAAATGTACGACACAAACATTACATGTTTTTAGTTTCGCAATAGGCCCAATCGTTTATACACATTATTTAAACTGCGATGTTTTGCTGCAGCAGGTACTAGTGACACTCCACTGCTGGGATCTAAAGAACAAATGGAACTTTTTAACATCCTTAATGACCAAACTAGAGCAAGTGAAAATGGTACTGTATCTAAAAAAAAACACGTCAGTGGGTTCCGGTCTTGCGTTTCCGTTTCCTCACGTGCAGACACAACGGCAACTAATGCCGGGAAAAAACGCTACCATCACGATACACTAGTATGCAAAGGAAACTCTTCCGAAGACGGTCGCCAGGGTGTTTAGGGATGATTATGTAGGGTGTGGCGAGGAATGGAGGATGTGGTTTCCTTCCGGTTCCAGGACCAAGAGAAACACGCTCATACCCACCCACCCACGACTCTGTCCAAGAAAAGTAGCCTCGTCACATTCAAGCGCGCGCACCCAGACCCCTTTGTATACGTAAACATGATACTGGCAGGAAGGAATGAGGGTCCTGGTGAGACTTGCCAGCTAGTCGCAACTTCTCGCAAAAATGTAAACCTCAATTATGCGAGTAAGTTCATTGGTTATGCAATTTAATTGGTAACCGTCTTCCTGAGCACAATACGCAAATGGCCATGAGAGATGCGCAAAAACATTCAATGTACACGCAGAAGGGCAAGTAGCGTTACCAATGTATGTACTAAGCAGCGAATGGAGCTACACTCTCCATATGACGGGAGTTTACGAGTACAGACATTGTCAGAATAGATATGGCGTTCATTTGTTAACTTTTAAATCTTTTTGATCAAAATTGTTCTTCGTCAAGTATTCTTAAACCTTCCATCTCAGCCTTCAGCCACATTGTCAACGTTGCGGTATCATGGATGTTTGTTTTTCGCTACGAATCTTCTAGGATTTTTTTTCAACGAATTCGTTCTACGTTTTTATTTCAACGAAAATGTACCTTTAGATGTATGATTTCATCCGCCATCCCACATATTGCTAGAAAAAAGCACTCCGTTCATTTTTAGCTATGCGCTGCAAGGAACTTGAAGATTCATGGAGAGTTTAAAGACAGGAGAGGAAACGTGTAGAGATGTTGCCTTTTTTTCGTTAATGGAAATCGGCAGAAATGAGGCGGATTTACTTAGGGGGAATAATTAAGCCTTATTTTTTTCCAAAAGACGAGTCGCATCTCTTCTTAAGCCCGGACACGCCAAAAGAAGTTGACGTCGACGTCGGCACGGCAGTGTGGACGGGTTTCCGTTGACCCTCGGGTTGTCACGCCTGCTTTAACCGGCCGAAGAAAAGCCGAATCTCGTAATTAAATGTGCGATGATTGTAATCTAGACGTTAGCTGAGCGAGACATCGGGTAGTACAGCGCTAACTAATGAAGTCTGACAAAGCGTGGGTATAGCCGTTGGATTGAGGCCCCCGTAGGGGGAGTAACTCAGGCGATGATTAATGGCTGTGGCCAATGCAGCCAGGCAATCGTCCTGTGCATATTGACTTTGACAACTGCGGGGACACCCCGTCCCACAGCTCCCGGTGCCGAGGACCAAGTGTCAAGTGAGCGCTTTGTGTTTAGTCGGACTAATTATCCAATCGATGTTTCAGCAGCCGAGTGCCGGTGTTTACCTCCCTCAGGAGCGCAAAACATCTTATCTTTATTTTCCTTGATGACATTGATTTTTCGAGCATGAAAGACGCAAGGGGGGAAGACAGCAAGGGGAACTGGTCTCTGACGATATTCCGCTGGCGACATCGATCGTGGGGAGGCACCAGATCTCACTTTTGTCGCACGCCGCGCTAGGCATCATGGGAGCAGCAGTGGAAGTGGGGGGAAGATGAAAGACGCCGCGTATCCCGGCGTGCCTCAGTTTGCTCTGCGGCCCCAGTGGCGGTAAGATTGCCGACGCGGGAAGAGTGAGAGTGAGACGCAAGTGAGCATTGGATGCCTCGGGCCAAACGACGTGGTTTTTGGTGGTGGTGGCAGTGGTGACGTTTCACGCTGTGATGCCGTGAGTGGTCGCAGAAGCACGGATGTTGGGGTTACATTGGCTGTAGTTTGGGATCGAGGAAGCGTGCGCGCTGCCGCGGCGCACTTAATTACAAATCTGTGGAAAGTACTAGCAGAACGTGACTTGGCTTACCATGGAAACCCTCTGGAAACGTGTTCTTACGGCGGTACTGTCGATTTTCATAATATCGCCCGGGGTCTTGGCGGTCACACATGGAACATCACCTGGGGGTACAGGTAAGCTTACTTTCCTTGCTCTTTCAGGTGTTTTTCAGTTTGTTTACTTTGTGCTTGGTATTCTGACAGAACAAAGATCATGAAAACGTGGTGGCTAGAGCTATGGTGTGAAAAATATCCCCATGCCAAAGCTGCACTATTAGTTTAAAATAAGCCTAGTGAAAAGCTATTCACAAATCAGGTGGTATGTTGTAACTGTTCAAAAGCAATGCCGTATAGGAGTTAACAGTTTAAACAGAATAGTGGCACGCAAAATATATGCAATTTGAAATAAGATTTTCGTAACGAATAGTTTAATGCCCATAATCTATATATCTACTGTCAAGATGTTATTCAGTTTCTAGCTTCCTCTTTTAATATAAGCCCAAAATTCTGTTGACGCATCACTACTTATAATACTACAGGAAGCAGACGCCGACGGATCAAAACGTAAACATTAGTAGGATCACCAGTTTGAACATGGTGCAGCCAATACAGATTTGAAAAGAACACACAGACCTGTTCAAGAACATGGAAATTCCCCTTTGGCCATAAAATGACGCAGCTCACCTGCTACATGTCTGTAGTGGGGGGAAACAGAGACTCGTTGACAGTGCCTTAATTTAATTATGTTTAATGAGAGGTGCCAGTTCACCGATTGTAGTCTGAGGTATACACTCCCTGTATACTAGGGCTCTTGTTCCAACGGTTGCTTACGTTTTCAGTAATGCACGGAAACCTATAATCTATAGGCCGCGACTAAGAAAGTAGCATTGTAATGCCAAGGATGTTACCTTATGAAAAGCATAACTTATGTAATGCCTTTTCATGACCGATACTCTGGTGATTGTCTTGCTACACTTTTGAATTGCGATGTTGGGAAAGCTACCGTGAGCTAATGCTGAAGGCCAAGAGACCCTTTGTTTGCCCCGTTGTAACGAAATTTAATTCCTCTTGCTACAGACAACCGAGTGGGCTATAATACATTACTCGCCAGCACGAAATAAGAATAGGAATTTTCAAATTATGTTATTTATATTTTTGTCATAAGTTTAAACAAAATGTATACTCAGGAGGGACTTGTATATCTGCCTCACGATGGGTATGATTAGTCTTTTGACAAGTTTGCATCACGTGAATTGACCATGCGTGGCAACGTGCGCCTGGGAAAAAACAAAACATTGTCTGGGAATTTCAGAAAATAATGAGCAGTATGTTTTAGAAGTCTGTCGTGGATGATATTTTTGTTTCCGGGCACACTCAATCATTTAGCAAAGCATTTCGCCATAAGAAGATATTCTGGCTGATTAATTACAGGGCCGTAAGAGAACGGCTTCACCGCATCCAAACTGCTCCCGAGCTCGTCCGTCTGGTCATTACTTCCACGAAAACTTTCCCAAACCCCTCTATACCACCAACCCGTGAAAGTAAGATATTAGGCGAAAAAAAAGTACAGAAACTTAATAAGACTCTTTGAAAATCTTACGATGGATATGAGTTTTTTTTTTTTTCTTTTTTTGGGGGGGGGGGGGGGCAATGCAACCCATGGGTCGCGGTTCATTCCGCGTTTGCGAATTGTCTTAAGTCACGCAGGCGCGAGAGTAACGTTAGCGGTCAAAGAGGCCGCCGAGAGCTTCCGGGGTTCTCGGTGACAGCACTTCTGACACAAGGGAAGCTTCTTTGCTGGTAAAAATCCATCAAGCCAAGGAGTTGCCAGTCCCGCTCTAATAAGGCATCAAGGCAGCGATCAGTTTCCGCTGAAAGATCACGACCCAGTCCACCGAGATTTGATCGCCCTTTTATATCCCATTTTCATCCGAGGTGGAAGAAAATGTATTGGCGGCCCCCTGTCGGGCCAGCCACCTTCGCCGAAGGCACATTTTGTCAAACACAACGGGCGATAATCTGTCAATTAGTCAGATTGTCTGTTCCCCTACTCTTCTCCTCCATACTCCGTCTCCGGCAGGAACTTTCTCCGTCAAGTAGACGCTGCGCAGTCGCCATAACAGGGCCCGACAATAAAGACTTCCGGTATAAAGCAGACGAACAAAGCACCCGCGGGAAAATGATACATCGGCGTGTAATGACGGATCCCTTTCAAAGGAGGGGGCCATGCCGCGAGGCTGGTCCTAGCCTCAAAGCCAAACCCTCAGATCCATCTATCTGATTGCGCTCTTGAAACTTGTCGATCGAAATGACTGACGGCGAAGATGCCTGCGAACTGACAGCAAGACAGTGAATATCTTCTGAAAAACGAACGCATAAGAAGCCCTTGCCCTCCACTTGCCCAAAAGAATGAGGTTGTGTGTTATACTATTTATTAAACAGAAAGACAGTATCGTTTTTATATATTTCAATATAATATTTATTCTGGGTAGGCCTGCCACACAAAATTAAATCACCACGCATACACCTGCATACACCACCGAATCCAACTTGCAGTCGGTGATATGACCATGAGTGGTTGAAAGCTGAGTTATAAGCCTGATTCACTCCTCCCACCCATTTTCCTGGCTTCCAATGTGATGTTGGGGGCTTCTTATTCTTGTTTTTGTTAAGAGAGAACAACATGGTCCCAGCGTATCTTTTCCTTTATTTTTCTTCCAAATCAAGTTTTGTGATTGCGTTGATTTCTTGTTTTTCTGAAATAAAAAGAAAATACTTTATTCTAGATTAATCGAAAGCCATTGCTTTGGGATTAATAATTGCACATCTAGACTACGCCAACTTCAAAAGCTGGGAGTACAAAATAAGAGCGCGAAAGTGGTAACTGTATCGTCCAATATTTTTAATTGCTTTATTTTACAATAGCTATTCGAAATATTCGAGAGTAATTTAGAATATTTCGATGTTTTTTTCCGAATCGCGAGAGGCGCTATGGATCAGCTCGAGCGAAGTAAGAGGTGCTTTATAGTGGCTCGAGCAGTAGCTGGGAATGAGCTGTTTTGGAACAGATCACAAGTAAAAGTCAGTACTCTATCTGTTCTCAAGCAACTCATTCCTTGCTGAAGGATATCAGAAACCCCCATTAGCACATGCTATATATCAGCTTTTGCTACATGTCATTACGGTACAAATTCTTTTTCAACTATCAAACCGTGCTAATATGGAACAAATGATTAGACAATTCATATAAAGGGTGTTTGGACGATGATTCCTGAAGAAAGTCTACAAACGTAGAAAGGTCCTTTGTGTGGTGCTTATTATATAATATGTATTTTAAAATTGATATAATTAATGTTAAGTCGCCTCACAATCGCCTAACATTGGGCTTACCCCATCCCCATTATTAACATTTCAGTTCTAATCGTGTTGGGAAATAGTATTCTGTAGTAATGTTATTGTTGAACTACAACTCAACGTTAAATAAATTTTATCTTATCTTGCCTTATCTTACCTTAGCATTCGGGACATAATGTTCATTTGGGGGTGTACTGATGCATTATTGGATACTTCAAAGGCCACTTAAATCCCGTGAATTCATGCGCAATATATGTGTACACACCAAAAGACATATGCATCTAACGA
>JAAUYG010212132.1_pt1 | contig 12482 bp, 5 predicted proteins | sample 7278091 | NCBI WGS metagenome assembly JAAUYG01 (sample SAMN14350201, study PRJNA611818) | marine sediment metagenome | isolation source: surface marine sediment (0.6m) | place: French Polynesia: Moorea | collected 2018-08
AATATTAAGTGACATTAATCTTTAAATTAACACTAATTGAATATTATGAACAGTTTAAAACAAAAATGTGCAGCTAAAATTATTCATGCAAAGAAAACACTGTTACATATATAAATAAATTCAATTAGATGTAGCTTATTAATTTAATGTATTTCTTGGGAGAGAATTATTAAGGTTGTTCTTGAAAAAGATTGAAATTTGGCATGTGGTCATTAATGCTAAATGACAGTAAAGCTGTAATGAAAAAATGGACAATTTGGGAAATGAAAAATTACAAATATCTTTTAAAGAAACAAATATCTGTAGAACATAGCTGCTATAATAATTAACACTCCAATTAATGGCCGGAGTCTTAATTATAGCGGCTATGTGTTACATGATCACAGCTGGGGTGGGTGGTATGGTGTGCGCTGCGAGCCTACTATAATGTCCACTGAGCCGGGCTCTAAAAGAGTAGCAATGGTGTCTCCACACATGGACTTACACTTTTCATCTGATCTCTGCTAAACTTCATGAGGACCTCAATTTCTTACCCTGGTCGAATACAGGCTATTTCATTTTCTGGCAAGCAGCCAAGTTTTAAGCATTTTGTAACACTTTGAAATTTTTACATGGGAGTCAATGGGAAAATCCTAAAATCTGCAATATCTTGAAAATAGTTGAGCGAAATTAATGAAGATATTGGACCCACAGGTGACACAGTCCAAGGAACGGTACATGTAGGATACTTGGCATGTCTTACTCATTAAGTTCAGCCAGGGCTCATTCAGTGCACTCTGCAAAATTTTTAATGTTAGGCCACACCAAATGAATAGCTAGGTCAATGGATTTTGGAAATTAAAAACAGCAGCGACAAATAATTTTTCTTTAGATAAAATACTTCTCTACTGACACTTGTATCAAATCTGAAGCGTATATTTATTTCCAAAAGAAAATAATCCATGAATTATTAAATTGGGTCATTATTTAAAAAATGTGAAAGTCATGGCAAATAACAGTATTATAGAGTTGTTAACTATTACATAGTACTGTTACTAATAGTAATCGGCAGATTGGGGTAATGGTAATAGGATTTAGCTCAGGCCCCAGGCTGAGGGATTAGTAACAGTAACAGACTTTTGCCACTTTGAAGTAATGGTGATATTTTTAATGTAATAGTTTAACAACTCCACTATTTACTTTCTATTAAACTGTAAACCATGTGTCAATTGAACAGCATGCTGAACAGTCAATACTACAGCAAAGAACAGAGAATTAATTTTCACATGTATCATGTAGTATAAGGTGGGCTTAATGAAAAAATCTACAGACAACATAATACTGGTAAATACAGTTTTGTTAATGCATAAAAAATTCCCTTTGGATGGACTTGTTATGGTCCTGAAACAGTGATGCGACAAAAAATACAAAAGTAGGCGTACCAAGAAAGCAAGCCCAAAGTGTTCCCCTTAACCATACTAGTAGGGTAAGGCCCATAGCTTTTCAGCCATCACAGAAAGACTACTTCACATGCCATAACTTATTTTTAGCACATAATTTCATGAATTTAGCATATTATAAAAACTAATATGTCACATTATAAGGTTTTATATACACATGATATAACACAACTAGCTTTAAAATAGCTACAAAATGCAAAAATGCTATACCAGTATACAAGAGTATTACCTTTGACCTATGCAAGCACGTCAATGTTGTCACATACAACAGAGATAAAAATATTTCGAAAAAATTAAACCAAGAAAAAAAATTATTCCTGAAAGGTGGTGTGCACTGTGGATTTTTCTATAGCGACTTGTCTAGCATTTCTGTGCGTATAAAGCATGTAAAGTAGTGCCCATGAAAATCAAACTTAACTCATAATACCATAAATTCTGTCTTTAAAATCTAAGAAGCTGACCTAAAATACAATAATGCCTTTTTTGGTATCAGCTGATATATATCCAGATTATAGCACTTCCCTAAGAAATTTATTTTGGGACATATGCCTGCTTTGTACCTGTTTAGTTTATCGTTGTTTTCCTTAGTATGTGATAAATATAATGCATGTATGTGTGACTAATCCTGTAACTTTAAAGATTGGAACCCAATAGCTTACTTCATCATGACTACTAGATTTGCCACCCTTTAATCTCCGTTTTTCACTTAATATATTTCTTCTTCACTGGATGGTTCAATTAGAATTTACCTACATCTACATACCCCCTCCCCCTCAATCTTTAATAGCAGAAATATTTTTTTGTGTAGTTTATCGTTTATCAAATGCATTAGGACGTCAATCTCGACAGTGATAACCACACCGATTAAAATAGATGTCAGCCTCCAAATGCAGCCATTTAAAAGTCGTCCAGTAGCATGGTGTCGCTGGAGGAAAAGTAACGAATCTTTAACAGTGAATGAAAGTCCCTGCACAACTGTATTTTGTCTCTTTTTTAACTCAGCCTCCTCCCTTATATTATAAATAAATGTCAGCTTATATTTAACTTTCTTGTTGTTGTAAATGTAAGTAAAATATACTCATTCCTGACAGCTGGATTGGGATAACTCCACATGAATTTATATGGGATAAATTGAATTAAAATGTTAAACATATCAAAATCTAGCAAAATGCTGAAACACAAGATAAGCTAAAACTGCGTTACCAATATGTTTGGTGCTGAAGGAATAGCATCAAAATAATTAATGAAAACCTCTCCCATTTGCAGTACATTTATATGTATATAGGTCCTGCAGTTTCAATTAACAAGGCCACATGGCAAAGGTGAATATTTCGTGTGATTTGATCGCCACCCTGAACCCCCCATAAGGCACAGAGAACCATGGTTTGTTGAAGTTAAACTACATCATCAGTCTGGTGATGTTTTGATTTTGTTAATGTTCCCACTTTTTTGACTGGCTGATTACCATGATTACTCCCCCCCTTCATCCCATCCTCAGTGCAGTGGAGACTGTCCCCCTCGCCCAATGCCCCCAGGCTTCAATTTCACAGCCTCTGACTTTCACCAAAAAGATCCTAGCTCAGTCTTCACTCTTACTGAAACAAAACGTCTGCTTGGGTTCAGTTGGGAGGAAGGAGGGTTACCACTTTTGTTCAGCAGAGCGCCATGGGTCTCCTCAGTCTTGTTGTATCTGTACTAGGTATCATAAATGGTAAAATAATGAGTGACAAAAGGGAATCTTTCTCAATGTATTGAATTTTAAAGTCTCATTTTTCGATTGGTTAATTTTTTTATCAATATGGGAATGTAGCAACGTAAACTGTATTGTAACATATCAGCAGTCAGAAATTGTATATCATACAAACACAACTGTAAAAAAGACGCATATCCACCCAAATATAATTTATAACAGATGAGAAATAAATACCAGTGACTCAATTACCAATTGTCCTGGTCCATTAAGTAATCTATTAAATCAGATACTTTCTCAACTGTAATCATATTATTGAAGTGCTCCAATATCCTATATGGTGATCACTCAGAAAACATATTATAACTTCTCAGGTCTCCTGTGTTCAATATGAAGATAGCAGGTATTTCTAGTTTGAGAACTGCATCTGTGTACATTTCTACATAAAGAATCTCTTTGGCTTAGGTGATTTATACAGTTGCTTGTGCATGAAAATCCCCATGCAAAACCACAGTGGCAGCAACTGTATTTTTGCAATATTTCGTAAAACTGTCTCCCCAATTCAGGTAATGTCTCATCCACTATAATTCCCACACAAGTTTGCAAAATGTTGCAAAGGCACAGAATGGATTAGTTTAGCATTCAGCAGAGTGAAAAGATCTTTTTTTTTCTTTTTCAGAAAATCTGCAAAATTTGATGCAACTGGCAGAAAGGCTGTCGGGAACAAGTTCGTTGGCTTCAGATGTAACATCGAAGTTCTTGCAAGATGTGACGCCGAAAAGAAACAGAAGAAAGGAGAAGAAAAAGCGTGGGAAGCCATGGTCATACACAAGAGTGAAGGTCACTTGTGTAAGAATAGGCACAACATCTTTAGCTAAAGGCCACAACCTGAAACATTTGCAGGAACTTGGACTTGGTATGCATACTTATTGTATGTCTTAACTCAGTTTTGCATGTAAGATTAGTTGAATGTGATTAATGCTGTCATTTTAAGCAATTATTTTGGAAAAGGAGGAACATTTGGGCTTTCATTGACTTCAGTGCACCATATTTATTTCACAGTAACTGTGGTGATTGCTTGGAAATTCTTATATCAGTCCTGAGTAGCATGAATATGGAGATATAGCCACTTTTTACTGGTATACTAAAACATGGTGTAATTTGTTGGGTATTGTATGAAGGTAAATGAAATAAATCTTAACACGTGTTTATAGTTCACATATATAAGGTTATATTTTTCATTTGTACTTTTGAATGCTTTGTTGTTCAGGTGTGCCCCACTCGGAGTATTTACCAGATGGAAAACGGGTTGGAACACAATTTTCTTTGTGTATGACAAAAACTGAAATGGAAGATAAAATTAGAGAATTGTTTCCACGGTTAGGTGCATTTAAGCTCTGCAAGCGTGGACAGGACAATATTTTAGTGGACTTGCTGGTGGATATTATTCCAGCGAAGTTTAGGGAGCACCTGAAGTTTTCAAGCCTGTATGTCATTCCATTTGAATTGAAGCCATATCAACTGCCAGCACAGTCCACGCAGTCAACAGCAGCACCAATGGGACATGGACGCCACACTATATCAGAGAGCTTTGATTCGGATTCGGATGGATCAGCATGCTCAATACTTAATCGTCCATCGGTGATAGCGTCCATGCACTTGGGAAGCCACTCAATAGATTTTACAACCAGTGCCAGCCCCCAAATAGAGTATGCAAATGCTGGCAGCCACTCTCTGGCACCTGCAGCTGGTGACGGAAACCTTGTGGTGTCCGCAATCAGTGCCAGTGACCATGGTCACAGTCACTCTCTGACATCTGCAACACATGGTGAGGCCAACTCTTTGGAGTGTGCAACCAATGACAAGCACTCCTTGCAGCCTGCAACTGGTGATGGTAACTCTTCTGTGGATTCCTCAACCACTGACCATGGTGACAGTCACTCTCTGACATCTGATGACAGGCACTCCTTGCAGCCTGCAACTAGTGAAGGCAATTCCCTGGATCCTGCTATCAGTGACAGCCAGTCTCTGAATCCTTCAAACAGTGAGAGCATGTCCCTACAGCCTGCAACCAGTGAGGCCCACTCAGCTGAAGCAAGGCAGTCTGAACCTGAGCTTCTGTTTGTCTCAGGTGGAACTCCAACGGTAATGTGCATGCCAGAGAAATTCTAACCTATACATGTATGTGTAGAAATATTACCAGGACAGTAAATTGCTTGAACTAGTAAGTTCTTTCCAACATGTTAAAGTAGTTGGTGTCAGCATGAGAAATTATACACTAGCCTATGATTTTTATATTGTAACTTTAGTAGTATTACTTTACATGTGTTACAATGTGTACCACATGAGGTCTATGAACCTTAATGCCCTATTTTTCAGTGTTGGGTATGGTGCAATTCAAACATTATACAAATAATGTTATTTACTAGAGGTGTTATGATTAATTGATGAATAGTAAATGCTCGATTTGTGCAAATTTCCTTGACACATTGATTAGTGCAATGATGCATCAGCAAACCCATCATATTAGAGCTGCATACCTGCCATTCCACAAGATATGGTACTTGCACATAACCATCATAACTATTTTATCATTTAGGTGGACATACGAAAAGAAACTGCAGATATTCAGGAGGATGTCAGGCAGGGTATGTATAAATAAAATATTAAGAAGTAGGAGGGCCTTACCCTATGTAACAGTTTAGATTGACTGTTGCTAATCTGTAATGTAGCTATGTGCCAAGTTATCATGCTAGATATGATTATGAAGAAGTGATACCTTTCATCTGTTAATTTAAAAGCAAAATGTTTCAAATTCATATCATGCTAACAATGACAATCTAGCTGCGCTACTTCATGCTAGAGTATATCCAGGGTGATGTTGAACCTTACCATGTGAATTACTTTGCCTGTGCTAGTATAGATTACTATGGGTGACTAGGGTGAGAACAGAGTCAGAGGTTTTGTTGTGGCATTATGAGGGTGATCGTGGGGTGACAGGATGAGGAAGTATCCAAAGTCGTAATTAAATATTTCTAATGTCCTTAGCATGCTTAGCTACTGAATAGCATAAATAAATAACAAAAATCAGTAACTGTTATGATTCATTGCATAGTCTTTTGTAAGTGTCATTCACTGTGACGGATAATTTTGCATGGTTTATTATTATGCACAAATGCCTTATACTGTTCTTTGTCTTACTTCAGCATTGCAGGACATCACTTCAAGTATACAGGTGGAGGATCCAGTTATGGTGTATGTGACAAGAAGCACTGTGGTGGAAGATCTCTTGAAACTTTATTCCAGTGGCGACATAGTAGATCAATCTTTACATGTAGAATTTGTAGGGGAATCTGGTGATGACTTTGGTGGACTAACAAAGGAATTGTTAACCCTGTTCTGGACAGAAGCATCAAGGACTTTATTTGCAGGCGAATTTTGTGTGGTTCCATCTCTCCCCCTCCACCGTAGGAAGAAAGACGGCTGGAAGTATAAAAGTCTGGGACGCATTCTCTCGCATATGGTGGCACTGACAGGAAATCTCCCCCCTGTGTTGTCCAGGTGCACTCTGATCAGCATCATATTCAACAGCAGTGTTGAAGATTGCTGTGTAATGCAGGACTTTTTCTCCTATGTGAACATTAATGAGGCCAAACTTCTTAAAAAGGCACTCAGTGACTTTAGTGCATTAAGTGTGCATGAAATGGAGCAACTGGGAAACTTTTTCATCTCCCACCAGTTTTATGATGTTCCCAGAGGCAGTGAAATTGAAGAACAAATTCTGGCTATAGCAAGCCAGGTCATGGTGCTGGAACCAACACCTCTCTGCCAGCTTATGCGCAGCGGCATACCCGAAACCCAAATGTTGAAATTTTGGACAAATTTGAGCATTGGACATATAACACACATGCTAGATATGCAGCGTCCCACACCAGAAAAGGTGGTATCGGCTTTGCGGTGCTCTTCGACAAATCCTACAAATGACGAAACTCGTGTGATGTACTTTCTGGAAGAGTTCATCAGAAGTCTGGATAATGACACTTTACTTGACTTCTTGTACTTCACAACGGCATCGATCCATACACCATCAAAAATTACTGTGAACTTCAACTCCCTGAGTGGTGAATTACAACGCCCGGTGGTCCATACATGCTCAAATGTTCTTGAATTACCGACAACCTTCAGAACTTTTCAGGAGTTGAGAAGAAAATTCATGAAGGTTCTTGGTCAGTCTAGCAGCTATGAGTACAGTATAGTTTGAATGTGGTGCACAATACCATGAGAAGGGGTAGTATTGTCTCCAGATCAAATGTGCAGAATTCCTATCAGTCAGTTTAGTGGTCAGTGTATATGTATCATGTGTGTGGGCATTTGTAGAAGAATACATCATAATTGTTTGTAATATTGAAAGTTAAACCTCCTATGATTAACATGTATTAATGTGTTTCAGGGTTTAAATTAGACATTTTATATGGCTTTAGAATCTTTTCTGTTACAGTGTATGTTATCAAGTAAAATGTTTACATTGTTACTTGCACATGTTACAGGTGCCAATGGCTTCTCTTTTATGATGTTTATCATCTTCATATATATCCAACAAAGCATGTAACAACAAAACCACAATCTTAAGTCCTCAGGAGATGAAGAAATATTGGTTCTTGGTGTTATTATGCAGATTGTTTGCAAGCTTGTATAATATTGTCTTCAATGTAGTTCTTGGTGTAATATCTATTAGTATGTTTTAGATTATTTGTAATTGGTCAATATGTTGTGTGCCTTATATTGATCATGTTGATCGTTGTGCAAATGATGTGTCATTTTGTGTGCTCAACACTGAGGCAGAAATGCTGCCGGGTTCAACTTGATGAACAATTTTGCATAAGTACCACTTTTGTCATGTTAATTGATGATACACTAGTAGTACTTTGTAACCTGCAAAAGCCACTTACCAGTAAAAAGCATTTCACTTCACAGGGTTGCATTATGCATAATGATCGTGTTTAATGACACAAGATTTAGACACATGATACATGTTGCAGCACTTTCAGTGTAAGGCAATGATTTACTTTAGTGAATAGTGATTGTTTCAGTATATACAGGTACCGCTGTGTGCTTCACACATATTCAAGTGCATTGTATATAGTTTGTACTGGGCAAATGCCTTTTACATATCTCTGCTCTCCCAAATTTGCATAAGGTGATATGTAAAGCTATTGGATCCTGAGAATAATCACAGCAGATATCTGTACCTTGTTTTACAGTATTGTATATTTGATTTAAAAAGTTATAGCTTTGTCACTCAGATTTGTTTAGCAGTTGAGATTATGGTATAATAAATCAATTGTATAGAATATATATAATAATCTTTACCTAGACTTCTTAATTTTTGGGTAGCTAGCATTTGGAGTACATCCTCAATTAAGCATTCAGCAAGAAAAGCTCTTGGTCTGTTCCATGGAGACATTATGACCATTTTATAATACAACAAAAGGTTTTTAATAAATGTGTCATAAAATCATATATGGAAGTTTGGCATATAAAAATGTACTTTTTTGCAAAGATAAGAGTACTAGTCTCTGCATGTGGGTGAAATATCTACCGGGATAATATAATTTTATGTTCGTTTTGCAAAATGTTACTAGCTATTTTTTTGCCTGCACGATGTAGGTTTTACAGTAGTACCTCTTTCAAAATGTAATAGAGAGAATGACTTATTGTAACATGTGGCATAAGGGAAGCCGATTATTGCCCCATGTGTAAATGCCTGTCCTGTCTCAGCATGGGATTACTGTATATATATAATTTTATAGTGTCGCATTACCATGATTACTGTATTTTCACACATAAATTCTCTGGCTAATGTCATTAAAAAGACATGGGAAGAATGATCTTGGACTTGCCAGGATTTGTAATCGTCGAAAGTCACTGGTATTGATAGAAATTATTAAACTTATGGTTTTTGCTATGTCAACTTGATCATTCATCTGGCAGCAAGTAGAGACTGACTGGGGGAGCCTGGTTTATCATGCTTCAACATGATAACAAGATTAATTATATAGCGGCATGTGTGGGTGAAAACCCTCAAATTAACCCCATATGGTTAAATATTACCCCCATGCGGTTACTGGTAATTATTTAACTCCATGCAGTTCTTTATTTAACCCCATGCGGTTAATTATTTAACCACATGGGGTTAATTTAAGGGTTTTGACCCACATATGCCGCTATAGAATTATATGTGTTTAGTGGGTATTTGTGTACCAGTTTAAGACCATTTGAACCTGCACTGACTTCTAAGCAAGGGCAATTTCTTATGGCTTCTTTGTTATGTAAGAATTTTGTATATATGGTACTGTGAACATAATATGCCGTGGTTAAAAGATTTATAAATTACCGCAAAGCTGCTGTCTTTGTCCGAATATTGTATGGGTTTCCGTTGTTTATTTTTATTCCTTCAGTGTTATTCTTTTTCTCTTTCTTTCCAGTCATAGGCACAATATGTTTGAGGATGATATTTTTTGCTTCATTATGGCATCTGGTAATCTGTTGACATGTTGTCTTGGTTGTTGATGTTGCTGTAATTTTTAGCAATGGCTGACATTCTGTTATTTTCAGAGTTATAGGATTCATATTTTTCGCAGGGAGCAAAGGTGCTTGGTAATGGGATGTTATGGCCTAGATTTTCTGGCAAAATATGTATCTCAAAATTTATTACAATCCTTAGATAAAATCTTGTTCTGTAATTACACTGGAAAAAAGCATCTTTTTAAATTCTATTTGAAATTTCAAGATGTCCATGGTCTCTTTTGTACAGTTTGCATTAGTATTATGTGTATCGCTCATAAGCTATATGCAATTTATGCTGTATCACAATGATTTTACAATGTAAATACATAATATCTTATTATACTAGGTAGAATGCAATTTGAAAAGTTGGCCTGTGGATTTAAATCATTTTACATTTAAATGAGTGAAATGTAGTATGAAATTGCAGTCCTACAAGGCTGCTTTTGGTTACATTTTAAGTAAATGTTTTTTTGTGTAAATAAATGTAAAACTTAAATGTTCACCTCAAGAGTGACAGACACCATGCTAATATACAAGTAGAGAAATAGTACAGTTAATAGCATCAAGATCTGCAAAAGTAGTTGTGTGTCATGTTTGACTCTAGAACTTGAAATATATATGCTTGAACAACATTAAAATACTACAATATTTATTTATATAATACATTTTATGAGAACCTTTAATACGCATTTTGTGATAAATTTCTTCCATCATTCCATGTATTTGGGTTAACAGTTGCTTGAATGCTTCAATATTCTATAAGTTCCATCATAGGCTGTTGTCGATAATTAAGCATGATGATAATGATGTGTTTAAACATCCCTTCATAAAGACAAACACTGGTTGTAATCCCTATAAATTTCAGGTCAGTTGAAAACTTTATTATTTACAGGTACACATTCTTCTGGTTCTGAATGCTGCCAAGCTTTTCTCTGGTCTGCTTTACTGGCGTACATGTTTTGTTCCATGATCGCTTCTCATGAACATAACGGGCTTCTTATTTTAGTTACCTGTTTAGGTGTGCTTTGTAAAAAAAGTTTGTCTTGTTTAATTTGCTACTCTGTATGCTGAGACCAAATAGTTTGTCATTACATGAGGTTTTAGAATTCATAGCAATTGTTATGATTGGTCCTGGGTAAGGTTTACATGTGTAATCAATTCTCAATGTAAAAATTATGTTGAATGTTTAATGATGGCTTAGCAATCAAGTGTTGTTGTGTAATTTTGTGTAGGAGAGGTGCTATTTGAAGAATAAAGAATTCAAAAGATTTCTGTGTTGTGGTAAATAGGATGACCACAATTTTAAGATATCGATATCCTCTGAAGATTGTATTTTATATTGAAGATTTGATTGGGGGGGGGGGGGGGTGTCATCAATATTTAGCTACCTGCAAACCACACCCCATGGGTTGAAGGGGTACTCAGGTTTTCATATTTGTGAGTGCCAGTGTGTCCAAATATAATTGCGGACTGTCATATGGAAATGGTATGAAAGGGTTCGATTGAAAAACCAGAATTAAACTTGAATTTTGAAAATATCATTTGTTCCATATGTTAAGGCCTACTATTTTAGCTCTGCTTAACTGGGTCAGCAGGAACTGATGCAGTTGAAATTCGTCATCTGTGTCACAATTATATCTGAACCCCGTGCAGTTTTATTTCCAATTTTAGTTGTTGGTTGCTCTGGGCCACATGCTTATATGTTTGTTTTTTTTATGTTTTAGATAGAAAAAGCACTTTCTATTTCTCACTTTTTCATTTCTGTGATCAGGGCCCTATGTAAGCAAATTTTCAAAACACTACTTAATCATAGTCGAATGACTTTCAAATTATTTTGTTCTGAATTTTCGGCTCCGTGGACCTAACAAAAGTATGTACCAGGTTTTTTAAATTTTCATTTTGCGATTTTTAAGCATTGTAATTCCACCTTCACCATTGTATGAAGCGAAACTCAAAATGTCAAATATCTAATGGAGGCATCATTGAATGAAACAGACTATTTGTGTGTACTACTACATATGTATATGGGGTACCCTTGACTTTGTATCACGCAACTTCGTTTGGGGTCCTTCACAGCAATTTTTTTTCCAAACTGATTTTAAAAATGGTACTCCTCAAGATATTTTTTTCAACCTGATTTTTACCATCCCTGCCTATGGCAAATGTTAACATGGTGTCTAATAAAAAGGTATTGACTGACCATTAAGTCTGATATGGTTGGACGTAGAGCGAAAGTGGGTGAAATTTAGGCTTGTGGTACTAGTAGAACATATATGGAGTCCTTTTGACCTTGCAGTGGTCAAGATCATTTCCAGGTCATTCAGTGCCCTTTCCTATTTGTCAGATAATTTAATTTTCAAAATGTCACAGCTGGTACAGTTTTTGATTCTTCCCTTGTAAATTTTTAATTATTTTTCAACTAGCTGTGAGAACTACACCCCACAACCCACCCCCGAGTGCTAAAGTTCAGTTTCGCTCTATGGTTAGACATTTCTGAGATATTAGCAATTTTTAGCTCTGCTTGACTATGTCAGCTGAGCTCATGAAATCGAAATTTGTCTGTCGTCCGTCCGTCCGTGTGGCAATTATCTCTGAACCTAATGCACTGATTTCTTTCAAATTTTGGTTGTTCCCCTGAGCCATATGCTCGGAAGTTGTTTGAATTTTTGAAAACAAAAAGTTTGATTTTTAGCTCTGCTTTGTGCTACTGCACAGCAGAGCTACTGTCGTCACGCGGGCGTCCGTCCGTCGTCCTTAAAATCCGTTTTCTCAGAACCCGTCAAGCA
>JAAUYG010118987.1_pt1 | contig 12478 bp, 6 predicted proteins | sample 7278091 | NCBI WGS metagenome assembly JAAUYG01 (sample SAMN14350201, study PRJNA611818) | marine sediment metagenome | isolation source: surface marine sediment (0.6m) | place: French Polynesia: Moorea | collected 2018-08
CCCCCCCCCCCCCCCCCCCCCCCCCCCCCCCCCCCCCCCCCCCCCCCCCCCCCCCCCCCCCCCCCCTGTGAGGCAGCAGATGATAGCAATGGAGCCAGAGCATATCGCATTACAAATAATGTGTTAAATAAATAGATTAGATTGCATAGGATACGCTGGACAATGTTAACGGTAACTGGGTTCTTTATGGGTTATATAATATTTTAGAACATCCCATATACGAATTTGCGTTTATCTGCTTGTGTCTGTACCTTGAAATACAGTATATGTGCACATATTCACAGAGGCGTCCATGCAACCCGAGTTCTATGGGTTTGCTTCGGTGAATATAATCCATAATTTCAACTGGAGGAAATATTTATTTAATATTGCTAAATCTATTTCTTGCATCAGCAACCCATTTCCTAACATTTTAGAAATTAAATTCTTAACATGAAAAATGTATTCTTGATGTTAGAAATTAAATTTATAGTATAAATTATCTGAAAGTTATTTAATATTTGAAATCAGTATTCTAATATTAAAAGTACAGCATTTATACACTAGAAATTTATTGTTAAATATTGTAAACTGGCCTCATAATATTGTAAAGTGAATTCGTAAAGTTTGAAGTTGAATTAATGTTAGAAATGTCTAATGTTGGAATTCTAAGTTTTTATTTCCTATAGAAAAATTTATTTTCCGTTTCATTTCTTTGTTAGAAATGATGTCTTAATATTGGAAACGACTTCTAATATTAAAAAAAATATTCTAAAAATAAATGATTTTCTTTAACATTTATTTTTTCTTTAACATTTATTTTCTAATATTTGTCTATTTTTAATATTAAAATTAATTCTCTAATATCAAAGACTGTTTCTGTTTACTAGAAATTTATAATCTAATATCAAAAATGCAACTCATTTTGTAATATTACAACTTAATTTATTATTTAGAAAATAAATTTCTAATATTATAAATTCAATTTGTAATATTAAACAAGAGGTCCATAGATCTTGACGTCCTGCCTGACAACTGTAGTTGGTATGACAAATGGCAATTTTCTGCAGACTTATCCTGCAGAGATATACCGAGCGGAAGCCTGGTTTAATTTTGGCTCGACTGGTTGTTGGTCATTCTGGTTGTTTCTGGTAAGCATACGGTGGTTTGACGTCTGCGTCGGGGTATCCAACGATAGTAGTGCGTGAACTGCTAAATCTGATGGGTGCTTAGATGGATCGGCAGCTTCCTCGTTGCGTGCTTGCTAACCGCAACCACCATACATACACTACATATTTCTGAATACTATGAAACCGAAGTACAGGAAACGTCTGTACTTCTGAACTGTCTCACACACAGTACGTTAGCTGTAGGAATCTCAACTTTTTATTCCTTCATCAAATGCTAGTAAGTTGTGGTTAAATTTAAAGTGAGTGTTGCAATTCTTCACTGATCAAGCGTAAACTTCCTGTAGTAACTAACTGAATTTCCAGTATTAACTAGTCAGCTTCTTTCGTCACGGTAAATCCCTGCTGGTTTACTTCAGTAACTGCCTAAAGAGATCATCTACTGTCACAGTATCGCTCCAGTCTCATCGAACAGCCTCCTCACTGTAGCAGATGGTGATGATGGAGTTCTCTTTAGCAGACCCATTTATTACACCCCATAGCACACTGAGTCTATAGTAGACTGACTAGCTGGGCGCTCTACTCTTCAGGCTTTTTATATTCCATGTTACCGACGCTTTCCATAAAATTATAATTCAATATTGCACTACACTGACAGATTTCCTTTACACTCAACAATAATGGTTGAGAGGTGCCAACAAACATTAGCCACCCCTCAACCAGTTTCCGTAAAACTGAAACGTTCACTGTCATAATATCATTGACATTGCAGCAGTCTCAGTGGCTGGACTATATCACCGATCTAGCAGTATCGGCTCCATTAGAACACTGCCCCCGCGTCTCATAGTGGTTAGAGCGTCCACTCGGGGTGCGGGAGGCCGGGCTTCGATCCCTACGATGGTGCATAGGTGACACACATACGCAACTCGACGATACAGTTGCGTATGCGTTTTTTTCTAACAAACGCATGTAAAAAAAACGCATATGCAACTATAATTTTGTTGCATTTGTGTTTTTTTTAAAAAACGCATGTAAAAAAAACGCATACGCAACTATATTTTTCTTCATCTTCTGGTATCTTAATTTTTCGTTTGTATACCGCATGCACAACAGGCACCTATTACATACCAGATACAGTGAAACCTGGGAATTAGGGACACCCAAGGGACTGCATAGGAAATGGTAGGAAAGAGGACTACATAGGAAATGGTGCAAGACTGGATGACGGAGAACTCAGTTCTTTCCAATTCGCATTTCTCAATACCTGGGAATACTGGATGAAATTAAACAGTCCACAAAACACTAGGCATATGGAATGAGCTTTGGGCCAAGTGTTTATACATGCTTTAATATTTTACGCACTTATTAACGTAGCCGCATTAACGTAGCCATAATACTTATAGAAATATTCGATTTCTTTTTAAAATGCTAATATTTTAGGGCGGTGATATAGAATTATTCACTATTTCGGGTGTAAAGGTGGGGTCGATTGATGTAGACATTTTTTGTTTGGCAAACAGAATCAGCGTGAACACGCACATTTTTTGCTTGTACAAATTTCTTCTATTCATCGTGTGTCACAACACATGCAACAGTGAGTAAAAGCTTCAGTCCTACCAGAAAAAAATCAGCTACACCATCGTCTGGTTACCTTTATTTCTGCCATCCAACCACTGGTTGACTTTTGTTTTTGAATTGATCTCCGCGATCAATTCCCCGAAACAAAGTCAACTAGCGGTACATGATGAACAGTGGCGAACGGCATCTCTAGCTGGCTCCGTCCTGCATCCCCCCCCTCCCTTCCACTCCACCCCACCCTCTACAGTGTCACCATCAGCAGCAGCAGTGGTGACCACCTCACCCCCAGCATCCACTCTTCGCTGAACCGAGGGAACAAGCGAAGCGTGTCCGGCCCGATATGTTGTCCTCTGTGAATAATAGCTGCATACATAAATGAAATGTCTTTTTCAGAGCGGCCGGGTCTATTTACCGTAGTTTAAGGGGATATGGGTACGGGGCCATGACACACACGGAACATGACTGGCAATGTATATGGCACTGCCAAGCACGGCCAGGGGACGCTCGATGATTTCATAGACTTCTAGGGCAGTAGTCTGAGTTTACGGTTCACTCACGTTCACGACTCGTGTTGACATCTGCTCCGCTGTGGAATGCAACAGCAACAGCAACAGCAGCAAAACGCGAAACCCGTTAATTGATACGTAGGATACTTGGGAGGCGTGCGTGTGGTGATTCGCTGAGTGATAATTACGTCATTGGATTCTCCAGTTTGCAGGTCAGTTTGCTAAGCAGCCACAGGACATGCACCTCCGTGAGTACGATACGGAAATCTTAATTTTTGGTTTAATTATCATTACAACTTGCGACTAGAAACGCGAAAGTCAACGCGAAAACAAACAAAAACATATTTATGGTTTTGAAGCATTTGATCACGTCTTTTAAAATTTTGATACCTGTCATCCCTTGTATTACATTGAACTACGCAGCTAACTACTATTGTGCTGTGGTAATTGAATTTAGTTACCTTAAGTACTATGGACCACGTAAACGGAGGCTTTCAAATGATATAGTACCATGAATACTGCATTTAGAAGCTGCACTGTCTCAGTGCATCATTAAGTTGGGAGATAGCAGTAACTTTATACTTTTGTCATCAGCGTCTGACGCAAGGCAAAATACAAGCCTAAAACTAAAGGCACTGAGCATTAATGCTGGCAGTGTGTGGAAGAGGACGAAACTATTGTCTCTAACAATAGATCGTATCGGATGACGGGTGTATAAGTAGCTCCGGAATGCTGCATTTTATCAACATTGGTGTCATGAATGAAGTACTATCTATATATACCTCCCGCATGTGGCTGTTTAATAGAGTCACAACCAACACGTTTGTGGCCTATTCACAACAACCCATGCATCGATTTCACGGGCCTAATAGCAACAATCGATACGCATTTATAAAACACCGACATTGCATATCTGTGCAAAAAGGGTATCGGTGGTACAATTAACACCAATGCTTTATGAGCAGCGTGCCTGGCACACTTCATGAATAGCCTATACGTTCATAATATTGATAGGATACTGCATGATTACATGTCTACAAGATTACATGTATATTTAAATCGCTTTAGGTTCTGATGGGGATGCGAACGAACGAGAGCCTCTTTTGTTAGCTGTCGTTTGTCATTGGTCTTTGAAATATGTGACAAGATCCCCACCTCACGTGTCCCCCGGTCTCCCTTCAAACCGGGTAACGGTTTTCAATGTCGTCTGCTTTATTTTCGCAGTTGTGGTAGAAAAGAAAATGCGTCATGCCGCGGTCTTGATCCTTTTGTCGATACGCTCAGCTGCTTTCTTTTATGATTATTCACTGCATAGTACAGAGTTAAGAATTAGTCAACGTCTCTGTTTTTGTACGCTAAGCTTGCTCAGACTCGTGAGGCTCATTACATGCATTGCTGGCTTTCTTATTGCGCTCGGCTACCTATTCAGTGCTATTGGAAGAAGTTGATGACTACAAATAATTGATAACTGCATCTGAAGCTATGACGTAATGTACCCCTTGACTCCAACATGACCTGGTTGAGGTTTATGCTGATTATTTAATCGTTCTTTGATTGAAACGTCCAGTGAAGAACTTCTTAAGACTTTGACACCCAAGACCAATAGGGATTATAATTACTCCAAAAGAGTTCCACTTTTTCCTGACCCTGGGTTCTCCGCTTTGTATGCTGTACTTGCTGCAAAAAAGACAGATTTATTGAAGACAGAATAAGTACAACACAGTCTTATGGTTACATTAATATATTTTATTTCAATAACGCAGCTGCCATAAACAGCCGTTTTCGAAGTCGTGTACACAAGTTAGGTCATACAGATATGTACGAGTAGATACGCTTGGGATGGATTGATCTTGTAAGGGATGACGTCTGTATTTATATACTCAAAGAAAAATTTCGGTAAAACCCCATCTCTTTATATCTACTTATTAAATTGCTAAATGATAATTACCAATCGCTAATTAATGGCTATTTATAGCGTATATGATGTTGCCATCACTGTTACCAATATTCAATTGTCTCAGTGCAGTGCTTAGACTGTAGTAACTTGAATTGACGTTGCAATCGTTATCACCTGTTTTGGCACGGTATGACCCTTTTGGTGTTGATGTGCCGTTAAACTTTGATAACACTCACTCACTCACTAGGCTTACAACAAAATAGAATCTTCTAATTAACGTTTGCTAAGGTATCGTCCAGGTTGAAAGTTAAGGCCTGGCAAGGATTTGGTCCTTCCTAGCTGTTGTTAGCACTTCCACCATATGTCCTAAGTCAAGACCCACCATGGTCTCGCAACTGGCAGCCTGCAGCTGGTGGGTCGGCGTCGGCAGATCATTAAGTTAGCTTGTTGTGGTGGGACACATGTCTGTTGCCTAATAAAAGTAATGGAGTTATTCCTAATTATCTTCTGCCTGCATTATAGCTATAGTAAAACGGTCAAAACAACACATATTTAACTCTTCGAAGTTATAATTAAATGTTTTACCCCTGATTTTATCTTTATTTTTCTTTGTGGTAGTCTTTGAAGCGTAAATTATCCCTATTAACGTTCATTTACAACGAAACAACCTGTTTTATGCTGCCTATTTATTCATTTGGAAAAACGCAAACGTATTATTTTTAACATATGAAATAACCCAGACATACTTACAGCTCATCTGTGAAAAAGGTAATTTTGTTGAAGATGTCGCCATGGTCATGTGGGGAACGAATTTCAGACCTCCTGGTGGCGGCACCACCAACAAATTAACATTGATCAATAGACTTTACTGCAGGACGTCATGAGTCGGTAATCCCTCTCCTATACGTCTATGTTCTGCCTCAGTAGAGGTCGTGTGTTCAAAAAGTATCAGTTGCTCTCCCATAGTCTTCTTCTACAGTCTTCTCAGACTGTAGAACCATAACATTTTTTTCTAGTGGATTCTGTGATATCATCATCATCATCGAGTGGACTCACCTGTTTTGGCACTGTATGACCCTTTTGGTGTTGATGTGCCGTAAAACTTTGATATAATCAGTCAATCAATCAGTTGCTCTCCCATAACAGTAGTCAGTTTCACCACTGAAAATCTAGCCTTTGCGATGCATCTTCCAGCAAGATATCTAATTTGTCCAGCCCCTGCCTCGCTTTCCACACAATGGGAAGCCGCTGTGCACAGCTCCTGTTGCTCCTGTAGGTATTTGTGTTGACTGTAGGCCCCACAGTACTAATTGAATGTACACTTAACTGGTAGACTACTGTTATGGGAGATCAGTGATTTTCAATTATCATTACTAAGCTTTATGGTACTTTAATAAAACGGGTGGACTGTGGCAGCAAGCAAGTGACCCTTGTGCTGCCAAAATTGGCCTCTCATAATCATAAAATTGGGATATTCTTCTTGGTTGGGGACAACACTGTGTTGGATGAAATTCCACCTGTTGGATGTGTGTCGTCTCCCTCACACGTCTAAGGCCCACAGCTAGCTGGCCAGGCGCAAAGACACGGCCTGCTTGGAGAACTACTTTCTCCAGTGTCTGACCTGTAGTAGATGTAGTGTACATATAGTGATGCAGTGCCACAGTGTTTGTATCATTCAAAAATAAACCAAAAAATGTCATTTGAAGGAATATTATTCTCATTTATGTGTTAACCACGTTTGCTGTTTTTACATGCATTCCGGGGTGCAGAGAGCAGCCTCCCCGTGGCGCACCCTGCGTATCAGGTCTTGTCGGACATTTTGTTCAGACTTGGCCTGATAGCGAATGCTCTCACAGTGCAGTTCTTAGACTGTAGCGACTTGAATTGGCGTTGCAATCATTATCACCTGTTTTGGCACGGTATGACCCTTTTGGTGTTGATGTGCCGTTAAAATGTGATATCACTCACACTCGTGAGGCAGAGGGATGGTTTGTCATTTCTTTGTACTCTTCTTTGCAAGAGCTTTTTCATTGATTCGTCCTTCTCGTTTTCTGTTTCTATTTCAGTCTTTTCTATCTATTTCAGCTCCTTTTCCTCAGCTGTTGTCCTTCACTCAGTATCTCGTCACGTGTCAGCAGTCTATGGCAAGTGTTTCTCTTCTTTTGGTGTTGTTTGGGTGCTTATGATGTGGGAATATGAATATCTCACCTACCATATTTGTGAAACTGTCGGACAGGTCAAGCAACAAATTATCCTCCTGGTATGGCTCAATGAGATATATTGCATCCTCGACTATGTTACACTCGGGTGGTAAGCAAGGTAAACCCAATACTTCATGGAAATCCACATCTTCGGCTGCATCAGCTAGGTAACCCGGTAAAGTTGATGTGGCCACTGATTGAACTGCCGAATTAGCAACTATGGTCTCTATGGACCACAGTGCCTTAAGAGACTGCGGAAAACCATTCCTCTGCAATGACACCTGTCATCCAAACCTTATCCTGTAAGGTCCACTATGTGTTGGTTGGAGCAGCTCCCACTGCCGAGGAATTTAATGATTATTATTTTTTCTCTGACCACACTCATAGGTGGCAAAGTTTGCCCAACAAAATTGCCACAGATCATCACGCTAATGGATTAATTGGACATGCCTGCCCTGGGTACAACCTTTCTCTCTTCCGTGCATACACCACTTGAGGTTTATGCTGCAGTTGAAACCCAGTCCGATCTGTATTCCAGACGAGGGCAAGCTTTTCTTAAGGGCAATCCCAGTACTGCTTATGTGTCCAAACTGAACTGACAATCATCCACAGGGGAGCAGAGTATGGACAGATTTGAAAATCGCCCCTGCGATGAAAATCCAAGGGAACTTCAAACTTCTGTCACAGTTTTAGGGTGGTTCAAATTTGTGATGGCTAAAGGAAGGAACTTTGCACTTAGAAGGTTTAATCTTTAAAATGAAGGTTCTCATGTGTTCTGGGGTGCATGAGAGCAGCCTCCACGTGGCACCCCTGGGTATCGGGTCTTGTCGGACATTTTGTTCAGACTTGACCTGATAGCAAATTGCTCTCACACAGTGCAGTACTTTAGAATGTAGCGACTTGAATTGACGTTGCAAGCATTATCACCTGTTTTGGCACTGTATGACCCTTTTGGTGTTGATGTGCCGTTAAACTGGGATGCCACCACCACCATCACAATGTGTTCTTGAAAAGATGACTGCAGAAGATTGTTCTGGGGTGGTCTTGATTCGCGGATGGGGTGAAAGGTGTTGTTTCACAGTTTATGATGCAATCATGCAAGAGATGATTACATCAGGAAGGTACACCACGAGAGCACCCTCCCAGCCCTCTCAGCAGCAGCCCAATAAGACTTTCAAACGTTACTGTGACATTTTAAAGTCTAAATGGCTTGACTTTCTGGTGTCAAAGCAGTCTTCTGTCGAGTGACTATCTTTCCGGTCCTGCCAGTATTCAGAATTTAGGTCCATACAGCTGAATCACAGCAATCCAGCCAACACATCCACATTGTCATCAATCAGTGGATGTGAGTATATTTTCTGGTGAATTGGGTCAGTCTGTGATTTTCAACACAGAATCTAACAGATCCATCCAGCTTTGATGCCAACACAATTGCAGCTGATCAAGGACTAGCACTTGGCTCGATGGAACCATCCAGAAAAATCTTCTTCAGTTGATCATATTTCTCCTGCATTATCTGAGGAAGACATATTGGTTTTAGTCTAATTGGTTTCACATCTCCAGTGTTGATTGTATTCCCCACAATGGATGTGCTACCGAGTGCCACTCCAGGTCATGGTCCTCCAGGTCCCCAAATACATTATACATATATACTTCAGCAATCACCCTCTGCTTAAAATTGGGTCATTGTGGTGGTTTGTCTTGATTTTCCTAAATCTTATAAAAGAACACTGTTGCCATATTCATTTCGCTCATAATATCGAATTTTGTCTAAGAGATCCTAAGGATGCTCTACATATGGTCACTGTATATATTCTTTAGAACACATTAATTGGGCATGCGCTAGCATACATGTATATTAAAAGAATGTCATTTGGTTGTAACTCTACAAAGTGGTTTAGACTATGCATTATGGCATACAGATGAACTTGCATCATTTGTCCTGCATGTTTTGATAAAGCCTTTACCCAGTCATAGACAATTTTGACTGGTCATAACAAGTTCAACGAAAGGCAAATATTGTGTATATGGTTCTGTCCAGTACACTAAGCAAACGTGACTCGATTCAGGGTATATTTAAAATGTGCATTGCTCAATGCCTATATACACGGTTTAAAGGCACACTTTCTACTGTCCTGTCAGTCTTATTCGGTTACCTTTCTTAACTGCCCGAATGAAAACATATGTATGTAGGTGTTTTGCGTTTGTCGTATTTTATTGTGTAACACTTGACTTACTATTCTTTGTAAAGAGAAAGATTTTTCGTATGTTGAAAGGAAATTTGCACCACGGTCTGAAATGTCTGTTCAAAATAAGCGATGTTGACAACGATAAAGGTGAGGACTTTCCAGACTTTGACTTAATATCTTGGTTAAACAGAATTACCAATGATACTAAACTAAACCTGGTGACTAACCAGCTGATCCACATGTAACAAATATTTACCGGAAATCATGATATACCATTTTCTATACTAAATGATACATACTGATCATATCAAAGTGCCATAAAATTGTATTTTGGCAGATAGCCAAAAGAGTAATAGGCTACATGTATATTCCCCACGATAAACATATGTATCATAAAGTTTAGCTACCACATCTTCGTCGCCGTCGGCCACCATTTGATTCTCTGGTTCAGGGTCATCTCTTGTCTTCATGATACATTAAAGGGACGTGATATAAAAAAGCAACACACCAAACGTATCCATATACAGAAAGTAGTTAATGTGACACTTGTTTGGTCGGATGTCTAGAGCTTGTGTATCGAAACTCAGATGTGTGAACCACACCATTGCGCTTATGGCACCCAAAACTCATCGGACGGGATGACGGTTGAACCAAAGTGGGATCCGCAGCTAGTATTAGTTGTGTAGCAACCTGCAAGTTGCAATGATTAGGTGTGTAAAAGAATGTATTATGCTAATGTATGAACAGTGGACAATAGGCTCTCCCATTGGAATCTGAGTGGGTCTGGGGAGAGCCCGATGTTGCTGGTTTCTGATGGATTGTCGTACACTTCAAAAGAACAACGATGAAATGGGCACTCGGTTGATGAACGCCTTCAGTTATTGAGTCGACACGAGATCGCTCAAGCGAAGCAGTCTCAACATGCACACAGTTGCAGACATGGACATTATCATAGATGAATATATTACAATAATATTACTACAGATACTACCAGACTAGCCAGGATAGTCTGGATGCTTTAAGAGCTTACTTGTTTACCAAGTTAAGATTACTAGATAGGTAGAGGCTTAGGGCCAGAAAAGATTGTCCGCCTAAGGCTAGACGAGTCTAGACACAGTAAGTTACATAATGCACCGGTACCAGAAAACGATGAAAAGGCAATAAGTTAAGACATGCAAAATATATACACACAAAAATATGCCTAGGTAGCGCTTACTACTAGATCTACGACGTGGAAGTACTTTACTTCCACATAAATACCCTAATCCATGGTCGTTAACACTAAAATGGCTCCTCAGTGGTGATACAGGTTTGGTCTGTTCAGAATCCAACATGAAGAACTTAGAAAAGAGTTTCGCTTACAAAGCACGTTAAACGAGCGTCACTGTTAAGGAGACAGCTTTATAACAATTTTCGGACTATTTCATACATCCCACATCCTAGATAACTAGATCTGGGCCGTAAAACCTACAGACACTGGGAGACGAAAACCCCTATAGCTTAACTGATTGGGCGATTTACCTGCTGCAAAGACCGTCGGGCGGTATGGAAAAGGGGCTTTCTCGCATCCTCTGTCGGGACAACGACTGAAACGAACGAAAAGGAGGCTGGCATATTACATATATTCCCCCCTTCTTAACACTTATGGCTTAATAAGTACAAGGCTTCCTTGCGTGGAAATCCTTAAAGAACACTGTTCCGATCCCATGTACTTGATATGTGATCAGAATGGAGTGACAGAAATACACATAACACAAATCGGCTAAAAGCATCCACTGATAGGACTAATTTAGACAGGGATTACTAAAACTTCCAACACACAGTACTACAATAATTGTCACATTCACACAGGTGAATGAAACCTGATAAATACTTAAAACACACAAAAACATGATCAAGTTTTTACTTTTCTACATATATTGAATGGTTTTGAATTTGCATGTAGCCATGGTTAGTAACAAAACCAGGAAAGCGGACAGTACATACCAATCAGGTCTTATTGATCAACGACAATCTCAGGGACATGGGTGGTGGTGGTATCACAGTTTAACGGCACATCAACGCCAAAGGGTCATACAGTGCCAAAACAGGTGATAATCATTGCAACGTCAATTCAAGTCGCTACAGTCTACGTACTGCACTGTGTGAGAGCAATTCGCTATCAGGCCAAGTCTGAACAAAATGTCCAACAAGACCTGATACCCAGGGGCGCCATGCAATGTGCGAACTGTATCGATTTAACGAATAGTTACAACCGTTACTTTGTATGTATTATGTATATTTATCCATATCAAAAAGTTACAATGTGTTTACATTAAATAAGTCTACAACAAGAATTGGTCATAAGGACTAGGCCAAGGACCAAAGACTGGTGTGTCTGTAAGCTGGTCAAATAATCCAACGTGGGAATCATAAAGTTAATCTTTAGTTAAACTTTAGTTACAATCATACTTACTGTGATCCAACTGACAGGTGGGTAATCCGAATACAAACACCAGTGGTAATATTATTCCATGACGAATTTATTGTATTTCAGACGAATTAGTTCAAACGATCTAACACGCAATTAGTGCCAAGACAGCTTACTGTGTACATATATGCTGTTCTAAAACTAACTTTGAAGTGGCAAAGACTGGTTTAAAAGAGGTGCCAATCCTAAGTTACGCATGCATTTAAAATCACACCACACGCAACAACGGCAATGGTTTAATTTAAACACATATAAGGGTTATAATATGTGGGAAAAACCGTAATCCACACGGCCACATGCATGTCATCATACACACTGTTTACCGTGTACCGGTCTTACTGCATGCCCAACTCAACGCTAAACAAGTGGGTCATAAACCGATTCAAAATTGATGTAATCCATGTCAATATCAGTGAGTGATATCCTAGTTTAACGGCACATCAACACCAAAAGGGTCATACAGTGCCAAAACAGGTGTAAACTGCACTATGAGTCTAAGCAGGGTCTACTAGAAAAGAATATTATGGTCAA
>JAAUYG010040153.1_pt1 | contig 12467 bp, 18 predicted proteins | sample 7278091 | NCBI WGS metagenome assembly JAAUYG01 (sample SAMN14350201, study PRJNA611818) | marine sediment metagenome | isolation source: surface marine sediment (0.6m) | place: French Polynesia: Moorea | collected 2018-08
ATTTCTTACCTTGGATTTTTAAAAAATTTTTAGTGGGGCTTGTGTTATTTGTTTTTTTCCAATCTTGACCCCATTCTTATGTTTGGTTTTTTTTCCCCCCCCCCCCCCCAGTCCCCTTAAATTTACCAGGTTTGCATAATGTATACATACTGTACAAATACATAACATCATTTATGCATACAAGTTGCAGCACAATATGTAATCCTATCCTATCCTATCCAGAAAGCATGGTGATTGGCCTTTAGCCATATATCCGGCACATGGAATATACGAACAAACTCAGATTTATTGCCGACATCAAGACCGACTTTTCACAAAAATAGCTAACACAATTACAACAGAAGCCAAGATCGATCATGTAGTGCTGATAATAAAATATTGTCCGTTTAAAACAAATGATTATTGCTCGTTTAAAACAAACGTATGTTACGTGCGGCTGTAGACATGACTTTGTACGTTATTTTGCCAGGTGTAGTAGGATCGTGCACAATCCCCTGCGAACGAAGAACATTAGGAACGATAGCGTTGGTAGTAGTAGTAGTAGTAGTAGTAGTAGTAGTAGTAGTAGTAGTAGTAGTAGTAGTAGTAGTAGTAGTAGTAGTAGTAGTAGTTAGTAGTAGTTGGTTTTGTTGTGATGTTGTGGTTGTAAAACAATAGACTGACAACATAAAATACAGATATTTAGGACAATGAAATGTAACACGGACTTTGATCATCCGAACACTGCAAAGACTTCCTTGTGAAATTTAAGATGAATGCTGTATAGGGCCTACTTTGGTGACAAGGGAGCACTTTTTATGTGGCCGCCTGATGTTGAAGTTTCAGAAGATTAGAAAATATTGATGGAGGAGACCTTTGGTATTCCATTAACTCTGCCCGACAGAGCAAAGCGCATTCAATTGTAGAGTATTGAATACCAACCAAGCAGATACAATTTGGAAAATTTATCAGTCAATGCCTGATTTGCAGGTCGGTATTAAAAGAAGTAATTTCTAACATGCACTTTAGATGGGAGGTCGTCTCGCTGCATCATACAACACTCTTCATATTCGTTATGTATTATAAGCCACTATAATTAAACTCACTTCTTTTTTATCAAACCGTTTAGGAACGAAACATGATCACATTACATTGAACGCCCACCGTCCGTGGGGAGTTACTCCCTGTGAAGGTGTTCATGTACATATGCGAGGTGATGTACACTTTTCTTTGTGGCACTCACATTCCATCCACACTTCCCTATACCACAAACCAAATCCCTAACGGTTTCCCCACCATTTGACAACGCGTACGTCGCTGCCACTACCGCTATTGTTCGTGCAAAGCTTCTAGTTTGTAAGTCTCTTGTGTCTCGTCAATGTTCTGTAGAAATGAAGGCTCTTGCGATTGTCATGGCCATTCAACACCTTTTTGCTTCAGGCGTGGTGACATGAATGCCATGGATAAATTGCCACTTATAGAAATATCGAAGTCACTCTTACCAATAAACATACGTGAGTAAAATCTGTCCACAAAATAAATATTTGACGCAGTCTAGCATGGTTAGCTTCATTAAAAATGTAAACAAAAAGCCCATCCAAGATCGATAGCGACAGGCTTGCTTCTCAAACCATCAGTATCCCCCATGCTCGTTCTTCCTCATTGCTTTCCCACCAGCCAGTGAGTTAGTACTTCCCCCTTTCCCTGAAACAGAACAGAACATGCTATATTATTTTTGATTAACTAGACAGAAGCTATATTTTTAAACTGATTTACCACGCATTAGCTGAGTTTTAAATGGGTTCATAGGTTCCAAGTTGCATACGACTATTCACATTTCCAGAGCGTGCTGCTTTCCAAGCAATCCTATAGGTTCCCGAAATCACAGGTAGTCGCTCGCTACGCACCAACAACATGTTTTATTTGCATGCACAAACATATACAGCATAGAGACATTATTACACTACTCCCACACACACAATGAAATGCATAACCCAGAGGAGAACACCAGCCCAGCTCTGTCAGCCCTCAGACCTACGATCCACCCCCTTCACAGGATTAACAAAACATTTTTAGTCACGTACTACACCATTATAGTGTATTTCGATCTTAAATAAAATATAGAATGACGCAGCTTGGACTAAAGCATTTAAGGTGGTATATACCGGGAACCAACACAACCACGCCCTTTCAAACTATTACATGTGCATCAGCTCAGCCGCTATTTAAAGTCTGCTCACGAAAATGTATTTCGTCGTTGCACAGTTTGCACACGTTCCAGTATTAATTATCAACATTAACTTGTTATAGTAGACTCACTTTGATGTTCATAAAACCTCTTTCCACGACTGTGTACTGAGTAAAGTCCGCTATGGCAGCCCTAGTGGCGTCACTGATGTGAATTTTCAATGCTGAAATCGGCGGGAATAAATAACATACATGTAAGATATAGATTTATTGGCAACCATACTGAAAGTATAGTTTGGTACAAAGCGTGGCTATACTGGCTTGTGTTATACCATAAAACGTGTATTACAGTTATGATTACAATTATTTATTAAACGAATAATTTCCGTATATTTACCATTAGGTGTTTGTGTGTAGTTAATTCGTTAATGGCGCGGTACAACTGTACGATAACCTAATTGAGTTACACCCAGGGACAGAAGAGTACGACGATATATTTATCACAAACGAATGGCCTTTTTGACAGGTGACTGACCGAGGATGCCAAGGACCTTGGCCCGGCCATTGCTATAACTAAACTAGTTGTCCAAAGTGGGCTTTCCCCAGGCTTAAATTCGTGTGTAATATAATCAAGGCTTAAAATTACTCATTGAGTATAATTAAATTACTCATGTATATATTGAGTCAATATATACATGGCTTCTAAAATGCAGCAGAAGTTCTATAATAATATGCCACAATTTTTTAACGATCTTGATAACCCTACTCATATACTCCTGGTGTGTACTATTTACATGTACTTTGTAGGCACATAAATTGCGTAGTTTTAAATCTTATATTACACAATAAAAATCTGAGAAAGATGACATTAAACAAAACATCATATTGTTTACTTATCCCAAACGTACACACGTATTTAGAAGAGCCGAACGTTTGGGAAAACAGGGCAGCCACTTCTAGTCTACTTCTTCTAGTTCTTGTTTTGGGGGCCCTAGGGAAATATTTCGTCATACTCTTCTGTCCGAATGATTGGATAAAATTGGGCCGGGTTATCTTAGTTATAACACGTTATAACAATATATATTAACGTTAAAAGTGTATTCTGTGTAAAAAAAATGTCGGTAGATAGCAAAGAACGGTAGATACCACGAGTATCGTAAGGTAGAAAAAACGAAATACCGCGTTTCACTTCCTTGATCTTAGTGTCTTACCCTCGCCGTTTGATTCCATCCTGGACGCCATGTTGACTGTGTCTCCGAACAGACAGTATCGCGGCATTTTTCTTCCAACAACACCTGATGGTGAGTAGGATACCCGCATCAGAAAATATGATACTAGTACAAAGTTAGACTAAAGCTAGTTGCCTACATTGTATGATAGTTCTTAAAACAAACTTACAACATGCGTTACCGACATTGTAAACACTACTTTTGTAGCACTTTAAACAAGAATAATAATCAGTAATTCAAACAGAAATGTCATGAAACGAAAAAGGTTTAATTTCATATCACACTTCGTCATATTTATTTTATAGTTCACTCTTGCCACGGAAAATATTCGAACTAATTTTACGGTAGTGTGTCTCCAGCGAGGTCCCATAGGTTTACTTCAAGAATGGCAAACCTGCAGCACATGGCCCAGTGTGAAGTCCTATCCGCAGCTGCAGAGACCTATCTGACATGTGTCGTATCTTGAATTGTTTGATTTCTTCTAGTAGATCCAGTGCCATGTCAGCGATCTCACAGACGTGACGACCGTTGTTAGGGACAGGGAGACCACTCACCACCATGTATGCGTCCCCTATAGTCTCCACCTGGGGCGTAAGTAAGCTTTTCGTATAACATCAAGTGGAAATCATGCAATGGGATTTATTTGAAGTAATCTGCTGTTACAATTCCCCATTAATGAATGACTTGGACACCATCTTCATTCCAGTTCTAAGTCACATACTGAGAAAGTATTGCCTATCATAAGCTGATGGATAAATGAAAATCCCAATTGCCAAGTACGAAGGCAAGGGCTTTACTCATATATCACCTTATAGACATCATGCTTCTCTATGGTGAGGTCAAACATGGTGTAGAGATCGTTGAGGAAGTCCACCACTTCCATCGGAGTACTCTCAGAGGACAGGCTGGTAAAGCCTACTACATCAGAGAAGTAGATGGTCACAGAGTCGTACAATTCGGCCTGGATCAGCTCGCCTTTCTTTAGCTTATCAGCAACAATGCTGGTGAAACAAATGAGGATTATTGCATCAATCTCGAAATACATGTATGTCCAGAATACCTTAATTTTGTCAGCCCTGTAGTTTGCATTTGGCCCTCTGAAAAATATTCACCCAGGAAGTGTCTAAACTCTTGGGGATAACAGAATTCACAATTAAACATGGCGTTGTGTATGTATTAAAGTAACGAACGTACCGGGGTAGCATGTTGTATAGCAGACGATCAGTTTTCTTCTTCTCCTCCAGAAGCTCAGATGTCCTCTGATCCACGATGTTCTCCAGATTGTCGGCGTACCTTTCGAGCATCTGGATCATGTTATCCATGATGCCGGCACTGAGGAAAGCCATTTATATTTATTTTTACCTATTTATATTATATTTATTTTTACCTATTTATTTCGTTCCTGCATAAGGGATTAAAGCGCACTTACATAGTAAGTCTAGAACTTGATGTTGCAATGAATGCAACAGAAAGAAGAGAAAAGGGAATATTAGCATGAAACGTCTTCAGTGGGAGACTCGGAGAGAAGACAATGCTATCTAACTGATTCTAACCTTCCCTTATTTAGTCCCCTAAAGTCCTCTCTGATGACACGAAACGAAGGTCTCTTTTCTGGGTCGTCATTCCAGCATGCTGTCATCAACTCTATGAGATCAGTAGAGACACCTGCGTCGGTCACACAGGGGCGATATGGGGCTTTCGAGTCTTCAATGATGCGCTCTACAATCTCTGAAGGATGATGGTAAGCCACATGAGAAAAATTATTGCAGTTATAAAAAGTCGGTTGATATTTTCGGTAACGGGCACTACTAGCAAGTCCATTTTGGAAAGACAGTGGACGCGCCCTATTCCTCATGTGGTTCTCTACAGCTCTACATCTCCAAAAAATTCTTATCGTTTAGTTTAGTACACAATTACTTGTATATATATTCATGCCGATATATATTTCCACACCACCAACCTCGTGGTGAAAGATCCCCGCCGAAAGGCATCCCTCTGTAGACAATTTCGTGCATAATGATAGCAAAGCTGTAGACATCTCCCTTCTGTGTGCCGTATCTTGGTCGGTCACTGTCGGCCAAACGCACTAACTCCGGGGCTGTCCACTGGAGGTCTCGGTACCTCTCATGTTCCCCGACCTCTCTCTCATCCCGGAAGGCGTCCATGCCATAGTTACTGATCTTGAGAACCCAGCGGCTGTCTATCAGACAGTTGCTGCTCTTCAAGCTGCCATGAGACCGCAGAAATGACCCTTGGATGTAGCACATGCCCTGAAAGCACGAAGTGATCACTGCAAGGCGCGACCCTGATCTTGTATGGTACACAATGTGGCCCCAAGAGTGATAGACAAGTGATTGACTATTGAGGTTTCACCACATCTTCCCGCCATAATCGACGGTTCCTGGTTGCGTCGAGAGTTTTGTGCCCACGATTGCATCACCTGGTGGTTGTTATAAACATGTAATGTTTCTGGTTCGTTATTCACTTTTTTCTCTGCGTTATGTATTGTTTCTTTAAATATAAGTTACTCATTCGTTCGTTGTCTTCTTCCTTCCCGCTATTTACATAAATTATTTCCCAAATGTAACCTAACACGAAGAGTACTGTACCTTGATTAGATCCCAAATGAAGGAACGCTTAAACATCCAGTCCAGTTTGATATTGTCATTCTCCAAGATATCCTGTGTAAGAAACAAAACAGAAACAATACCGGGGATGTTAAAAGCTACAGAATAATGCATTATGAAGACAACGCTCAATGATATCATGTGGTATGGAAAGCTGTACAGAAATCAACTGCCAGGTCGTTTCTGGCGGTGTCATCTGTCGCAATGCCTGTAAGATGGTACTGAAAGCTCGACACCTTGTCAAGAAGAAAGACAAGGTGTCTGGCACAGTCAGTCGGAAGTGGATTGTGGTACCCGTACCTGCACACTGCCTTTCGAGCAGTAGGCCCAGAGTGTACACACTGTTGGCGGGGTCACACAGGCTCCCACGAATGGATTCAGGTTCTCGTGTATCAACTGCTTGACCTACAGTGAGAACGAATGGACACGGCTTAAGGTCAGTAGGCTCGTGTGTCGGGCTTAATGAAGTATTATAACGAACGTTCAATTACTCAAATAAACGGGACACTATAAATGGAACGGTGTGGATATTAATGTTGTGTCTTTCAGCTCAATGTCATGGGTGCCAATATTTCATCTAAACTAAAATGCAGCAGGGTTAAAGCCCAAACAACGCAGAACAACTACCTATATGCATCGTTTTAAAAAAACCTATTACGTGTTTGAGTTCGCGAAGAACGTCCATCTTGAGGTTGACACTCGTTTGTCCCGTGTATTTGACAGCCACCGGCGACCCTCGGTAGATGCCGACTTTGGTGTACAGCTGCTGTGAGACGCCGGACACCACGTCACTGAACCCGGATATACGGCTACCGAAGGATGTCATACTTCTGATACTAAGGCCCTGGTGCAGGAGATTGACTGAATTGTCAACAACCACTGTAGAAAAGTAAGATAAAGTCTAGTACGCGACATAGGTTCTCAGGTGTGTTGGACAAACCATACCGTGCAGTGCAGCGGGTTATAACGTTGGTGGTGGTGATGATTGTGATGCTGCTGCTGCTGCTGCTGCTGCTGCAGATGATGATGATGATGATGATGATGATGATGATGATGATGATGATGATGATGATGATGATCTTTTAGTTTCTACGTACACTCCCCCTGGCTTTCGAGGAGAATTCAATCTGGTTGTGTTCCACCTTCCACAACATCAGTTGGGCTTCTTTTTCTTCTCGCCATTTTCTGGTAGTTGAAACAAGGAGGATGTATGATAAAGGTGGTAAGAGCACAGCAGTTGCTCTACGTTTTTGTATCCTTACTTTTGTCTCCCTTCACAGTTTTTAAATCACACCTTTAATGTAATGCCTTAAGCATGCCCGAAATACCGAAATATATACCCTTTCAGTTTCCGAGATCCCAAACCTTACCTCCAGTAAACAATCCCAACACCAACGAGGAGCAGGAAGATAGCAGCAGGCACGGTAGCCCCTACAATGGTGTCTGTCTCTGGAACAAAATAACAGCTAGTGTATATTATACTGGGGAACTCTACCGTAACCGGGATATATGATCACCCCAGAATTAAAAACACTTACTGAATGTACTAGTATTGGACGACAAGTTTTTACACACCAGTACAAAATTGTTTCAAAATTAAGGCCACCTCAAAATTAAGGCAAGGTATGTAAGAAATACTTTCCTGGGTACCTTATGGATACGTTTCTTCTCATGGAGTTGGTAGTAAAAAAACTAACGCAACGACAGATGTTGACCAAAATTTGAAAGATCCCGCGAAGTCCATTGTTTCAAGCGGCGATTTCTGCTGGAAGTTCAGATGGTATATCATACTTACTATCCTCTTGGCAGAATTCTCCCCTGAACCCACATGGAGGGGTATCGGGAGGTACCGCGTTGTCCGGGTTTCGCCAGTATGCTTCCTGCAGCTCAATCACATCCTGAGCAAAACAAAGTAGTATGTCTGAGGCACAAGGTATGGTGTTCTGTCTATCGCTCACACCTTTCTGTTGTAATTATTTTTATTTTCGGTAATTTCTAGCTTAAATGAGTACGATTACGAGAGTGGCTCTTTCACCTTACGTTGGTTTAGTGATATTATTAGTCACACTAGCTTTTCAGCATCTTTTTAGGAACGAAAATATCACGAAATGACTGAAGACAGGTAGAAGACCGCAATAGATGCAGCTTGGGAGACCAGCAAGTCATTTTCTGCCATGACACATTGACCACACCAAGTAACCAACCTATCTTAGCAATGGCTCTGATTATGATATGTAAAATGTACATTTAAACAAGGAATCATTCCAACATCCTTTTAGATCCTTACACTGTGTGAGGATGTAGAAGAACATAAGATGCTCCCGATAATATAATAATAATCTTCTTATCGAATGTCGGTGCTGCAATAATGGCGTCTATACATGTAGGTCTTACCTCATCCTGAGGGTCCTGTTTGACAGGTACCAGACCATACACCTGGGACTCATTCATCCCGGGTCCCAGACCCCACAGCCAGTATTCAGGCTCTCTGTCCCCGTTGTCATCTATCACCACATTACCTGTCCAACCTAGGAAGGAGAAGTCAAAGCATACACCCAACCAGTTAGCACATGAACCGCCCGTCTCCACCACCTATGATGTTCGGGTCCCCGGTACGAGGTGTCGATAATTATGTAAACGGAGACTGAAGAAAAAGTTCATAATCATTATAACCAGTCAAAGCAAATATTAATGAAAGGCATTTTAAAACTTGTTCAAAACTTGTTCATGTGTCTCAAGCTGCCCACCATCAAACTGTCTTCCCTTGGCCTTCTGTAGCGTCATTTTCCCGTCTCTGAAGTCGCCGCCCTCTGCCAGGGTCTCATTGAGGAGGGTGAAGTAGAGATAGGCAGCGTCTGCCAGGAACAGAGGATAGACGCCCATCTAGGGGAAATAAACCAGCATGTTACTTATCTCATAACATGTTCAAAACCAGCACATAGAGTGTGTTCTTTGCACCCTTTGACAAATCCGTAAAGAACACCCCCGACTCACCCCCGACTTATTGTCTAACAGAGGGTCTCCAGTCCATAACATTTTAAGGTGTGGGTAAACCTGTTCACGACAGGAACATACCCAGCAATTTTACCACTGCCAGGAATTGGCCAAACAGAATAAACCGTTGCTTGGGAAGTTTAGACAACCCTGTAAGTACGCATTGCCTCCAAATAATTAGACTGGGTTTCTCTTACCGTAAACTCCTTATAGTGCCACGGACCATCCCTCAGTTTCTGGAAAGCCAGCGATGTGAACTCGTTCCAGGTTTCATCAGACAACCCAGCCATCGTCACCTGGCACAGAAACACATTATAGTGGATGTGTGGGGCAGTGCTAACATAGAGCTCACAACAATCCACATTATTATCTTACTTGAATTATCCCCCCATAACTTACCTTTACGGGGTTAGGAGGCAGTTAATTCGAAAACTGCCAGATGCAACTGTACGGTCACTTGACCTACTTTTATCCAATGTCAGAAGAATATGGAGAACAATGTGCCCAGGTGTCTAAAATGTAGTAGTCCTGTATGGTGTATGTATCACATGTATGTAATAGTATTCGTATCGAACTCGTTCAAGAATTAATTGTGCTGTGGCACCGCCAGTGATTCATCCATACAACGATTAATTTATGAATTTAATCGATAACTCTTAAACACACGCCTAACAGGAAATCATATATCTAGAGTCCACTGCCCCATTAGCTTTGACCTTGAATACTTTAAAAGGTCAAATTCAAAGTCACTGAGATTTTGAAGGTTTATATCTGGTAACGCAGCTGAGTTGGGCTAAGTCTAACATGGAAAGTCCTACTACACCATTAGATTGATATTGACTAACTTTGAAGGCATGGTCACGTGGATGTTGATCCGTAAAGCAGGCGAGTTAGGCGTTTTACCAACATTAATAGGAAGTATACATATCTTTGGGGAGGTAAACTGTACCATTAGATTTTACCCTGGTCACCTTGAATGGCCAACTTCAAGGTTGCGTAGTTTTGAAGGCACATGTGTCTCTCAAAGGAACAGATTTAGGACATGCATTAGATAGTCATATCTGGGGAGTTCCGCTGCCCCGTTGGACTTCAGATTGAACGGTATTGAAAGGTTAAGTTCCAGCTCACTCAAACTTTGTCGTAAAGCTGTGGAGGGAGAACATACATTTTGCTACTGTTAAACGCTACTGAGAAGTCATACGCGTATATTCGGATTCCGAGAGCATCATCACATTTTAAGGGGAATAGCCTTGAAAGTTCAAGTTCACTCATACAGTCAAACCTGCTTTAAAGACCACCTGTATATAAAGACCACCTGCTTATGAGACCTAAATTTTACAGCTCCCCAGTTGTATACCTTCCATGCTGTAGAACCTGCATATAAAGACCACCTGTGTATAAGGACCACATTTTGGTGGTCCCTAGGTGGTCTTTATATACAGGTTTCATTGTGTTTCAAAAATTTATATCTCAAAAGGAGAAGAATTAAGGCATATGGTACTATTGAACACTAATAGGAAATCGTTATGGCGAATCCAGACGCACCATCAAATTTGAGCTTTTAAGTGAACCTGGAAAGTTCAAGGTCACTCATATTTGAATGGTAGGAGAGCTGTACTTTATACAAATAGTGCACTTTCTATATTTAATGGGGATTAGATGTCACATAAGAGCGCATTTGGCGCATTTTTCCAGCGGTGTTTCTTGTTTGTATATATATGCGACCGCCCTTCTCTGTCGTGCTTTCCTTTCAAAGGAATCTTCATCGCAGCAAGGACGTATGATTGGCTAACTTTAAACTGTAAAAGTGCTGCCTATAATATCATGCAATTAATATACCTGTTTTAAGGGAAAGAATAGTTTCTTTTTGTCTTCGTAATCTTCCTCTTTGAAGTTTCCAGTTCTGAGAACATTTTCGGGGATCCAAGGCTTGTAAGTCGAATCTTCCGGCATGCGGGTAAAACAAAAATAGACGTACTCCGGTGATGCCATACCCAGTTGCTGTGCAGTCTCCAGTAACATGGTAATCGCAGGCCAGCTGTGACAAATAACTATGACTGGAACGACAAGAAACGGGGTCAGCCGGTTACCGCTACATTACAAACAAGAATGCGTACCCCAAAAAAGATACGTTGCATAATGCAAAACCCGATAACATTTTCTCTACAAAACATACACAGGAATTGAATGCGGTGCATAGTTTATTATAGTTCTAGGGCTGTTCCTCATTTCTACGAGAGGAGGGCGACTCAAAATTTTCTAAACAGCGTTAGAACAAGCAAAGATATCATTACCGTATAAATACCGTGAGTCAGTGGTATCAAAAAGCATGGTTACATCGCTCTATCGAAAAGTGAAATTTTGTTTAGGTTATTTATGCACAAGTGTATAAATCGCAATGCATATACACCCACTTCTGGCCCTGCCTCTCAAGCGTAAGAGGTAATCTTCAATTTCCCGCTGTTTAACATTCCTTGGAGCTTCAATCCACTCCGCGATGGTGATATTCGTCCCTCTGAAAGCATGCTTTATGCTGTTTGCGCCGGATTCGCATCCACCCCTCCCTTCCCGAATCAGCATGGCCGTGCGACTCCAGCGGTAGTGGGTGAAGATCTGCTTGAATGCCCTGCCCATCTTGCCGTGAGGACTGGCCAGGCGTATCAGTGTGCTGTAGAGGCCCTTATCTCCCAGAACCGTGTTCGTACAGGACATTGGAAACATCGGAATGTTCTTGTTTGCGATGTAGTAACCGGTTGCACCACAGACTGCAAAACAAAAGTCACCAAAGCGGCAGTGTTGTGCCCAATGGACATGTACATGAATGATTGTACTAGTTGTCTATATCCTTCCAACAGTGGGCTAAAAAATCTTAAGATGTTACATTATGGGTCCAGTTATAGGTATAAAAAATATACTTGACAGATCAGTTTGTCTGTGTAATTTTAATTAATTTCTGCCTATAGCAGATCAAGATAGCACTCGTCATATATACATTCATCATAGGACAGCCTCCAATGTGATTATTGTATCATCAGGAGTACATGGATGCAGTGTCACTGAACTACAATACCGTCTGATAAAAGCTGGCCGAAAATAACGTGAACATCCTCTTGTTCGACCAGGTCCACCACGGAGCTCATTCCCTCGGTTATGTTCCAGTAGGTGTTGTTGCTGGCAGCTATCCTGCCGGTAGAGAGCAAATGCATGATGTGACACACGATACACAAAAAGGTTAAGGATATTTGTCAAAATCTGGATTTAAATACTAAAATTAAGGCCAATTGACGAAACAGCACAAAACATCTAGAGATTTTCATAATGTCCTTAACTTTTTTTGTGTAGATAAGATAAGATAAAATTTATTTAACGTCGGTTGCAAATATCAACAAAAAACATTAGCACAATGCGCTATTCACCGACATGACGAAGATGGATGATCAATGGTAATGGG
>JAAUYG010210611.1_pt1 | contig 12467 bp, 13 predicted proteins | sample 7278091 | NCBI WGS metagenome assembly JAAUYG01 (sample SAMN14350201, study PRJNA611818) | marine sediment metagenome | isolation source: surface marine sediment (0.6m) | place: French Polynesia: Moorea | collected 2018-08
CAGAAATAATCTTGGATTCTGCTCAAAATATTTTGTGGTCATGTCAGAAATAATCTTGGATTCCACTCAAAATATTTTGTGGTCATGTCAGAAATAATTTTGGATTCCACTTAAAATATTTTGCAGTCATGTCAGAAATAATTTTGGATTCTGCTCAAAATATTTAAAACAAAAAGAGACAAGAATGAGCACTTGAACAGGACAAGCGCTCAACAGTTGTCCTGCTTCCTTGCAGAAAAAGAAAATGGAAGACAACTCGGAAGATCTTGGAGAAAAGAGAATCGAAGTTTCTTTTGTGGAAGTGGGGGAAAAAACACACACACAAAAAGTAGCCTGAGGCTAAAGCTCCATGAAGTTTTTCAAAAAATTGCATCCCACATATCAATTCTCGAACCAATATTTGGCACAAATAACAAAGTTCCTCCTCGTCTGACGGGCCTGGACGGCTGGGAACGGGGGTTGGGGGGAACGGTTATTGACCGACTTCTTCAGTCAGGTAGCTGCGCCTCCGTAACGGCTCCTCTCATTGGCTAAAGCACAGCTGTCTGGCAAAGTACACTTCGCATATTGCTGCCTTTTTGCAGCAAAATGTGTTGAGGACAGTCAAAACTTAGGAGTAAACTGTACCCTTTCAACAACGATCTGTCGATTTTTTCCTCCAAGTGGGAAAAATTCTGTCATCCACTTGGAGTCGTGTGCTGCAGAAATTGCGAAGCGAGAGAAGCAAAGCACCAATAAAAACTCTCGTGTCAACAACTGGGCCAGTCGACCAAAACTGTGTCAGTAAGATCAGTCGGTTTCATTGATCTGGCACAAAAATGAGAAAATACCGCCAGATATCTACGGAAGCTTGTGTCATGTGCAGGATTTAGCCGGACTGACCTCAATACTGGATTTTCTGCTGCTGTCCAGTGCGGATTTGCGACAGAAAAGGTGAGAGTCAAGGTTTAAGTATCAGGCTATATCCTCACAGTCAGTTTTGGCCTGGGGCCGAATGAGTGCATGTTTTGGTTTGCATGTTTTCAGTGACCGAGTTTTTGTCCGCAACAAGCCTTGTTGTGTTCTTGTGACCAAATTGGGGTTTCACCTGAGTGCAGATCGTTTCTCTCAATGACGGATTTTGTCCCCAAAGTGAAAAGAAATAAGAAAGAAAAGAATACACATATACAAGTCATGATCTATTGATCATTGGATCTGATGAAAAACGTTCTTCACGGACAGATTGCCAACACCATTCAAAACAACAGCGAACTTTCTTAATTTTCTATCACTAACATTTTGGCAGAAACTCCGTGCAAATTTTCCATCGACTTTTGTGGAGATTGTAGTCGTGTTTAGTGTTTTGGAATACTTTGAAGGTTAGCAGACTGTCTAGACTGAGGGGATGGTGGAGCATGCAGGCAGTATTTTTTTCTGTTTCCCCTGCAGTTGGAGGCCAGTAGTAGAAGGATGCAGCTGCAGTCTGTCTGGCAGTCTCAGGTGATGGAAGCAAATGGATATCTAAACAAGGACTTTTCACTGGGTGTACCTTCTGTGGGTGGGAGAGTACAAATGGATTTGTTGAATATCACAAAACAAGAGAAAGTGAATGGTTGGACGAGGAGCAATTGATTACATGTTCTTGTCTTTGCCAAGAAAGACTCACTGGGTCTACATGTACCGGTACGAGACATCTGTGGAAAGAACATCAAAAATAAGAAAGCAAAAAATGTAATTTTGGGGCAAGTCGGTCAGTTGAACAACTGAAGCTGTCTGGCATCAGCTCACGAATAAGGCTGCTTACCACCTGCAAACGGACACCACACCTTCTGCTGCTAAAGAAGGAAAATTGCAATGAATGAAGAAGTTGAATTTGCACATCAGGAAGGAGAGGAAAACACCGGTTTACTTGCCAGTAGATCTATATGTATAACGCTGAAGTTGTGACCGAAAAACCATTGTTCCTGGCAATGTCCAAAGAACACTTGTAACTTGAGCGTTTCGACTTTTGATCAACCTCATGACACTTGTCAGTGACAAACAACAACAATTTCTGTTTTTGCCAGACACACAAATCAAAGTCCATGCCAAGCAGTGGGCGACGTTGACAAAGGAGAAAACACAGTTGCAATGGGATCACGCGAAAGAGAAACGCCGATGGAAAATACAGGTACGTTCAGTTTTTGTGGAATCAATTGTATTCGTAGATTCGTAGATATAATTAGTTGTAGATTCGTAGATATAATTGGTTGTGTGACCTTGTACCAATTCACTCAAACACTGTTGTGCGGAAAATGAGGGAGGGGTGAGGGAGGTTGAGCGTGTGAGGGTTTCTGTTTTTGTAACAACACTCAATGGCCCAATGAATTTGTTTTTTGGTTGAGTGGGGTTTCTATTTTTCTTTCCTTTCTTCAATGCTTTCATCACTCTTTTTTCCATTTTGTTGTCTCATTTTGACATGGCAAAGGTTGTGTCAAGCGGCACATTTGATGTATACCTTTCAAATGTCACAGTTTGTGTTCTTGCATTTCACATTGATTTTGTCCGTCCAAATGGCAAATATGACGCAATGATTGAAAAAATCTTTGCAATCTCAGGCCTAGATCGTCTCACAAAGAGGGTCAAGAGCAAGAAGAGGGCATTGGGTAAAATGCAATAAATAAATGCGTGACAGCTTGATGGTGCGTGCATGTGTTGCACCCCTCAGTCTTTTCACCCCGTTTCCCCGTTTTTCGCCTGGCCCCGTGTTGCTCCAGGGGTTTCATCTCCAGTGACCCAGACAGGTATTTTGGTCGCAGGGCATTGAGGTCAAATCACTAACCCAATTCTGTCAGTTCTTTGATGTATTTTAAAAATGTCCAGTGAGTTTTTCCCCAACCTGATATGCAATGACTAATGAGCGCTTTGCTGTAGACAAAAAAAAAACCAAAAAGGCTGAACTGAAAGCACCCAGAAACCAGAGATTTATTGTCCTGTCCCACTTGAGCGGTGGGTGCCGAGTTCAACTGGTGCAAAACTTGAAAGGACAAAAAGAAAAGAAGAGACGGAAGACAGGAAAATGCGAGTTTAGATGTATGCGTGCACCATCATTCTGATGCAAAATGTTCCGCACATGAAGAAAGAAAGGAAGAAGAAAGAGAAAAAAAAAGAAAACACGTTGGTCTCAGGTCTGACGCAAGGTGCCTCTGATCTGTCTTTTTTGTTCTTTGGCGATTTGGGACATTGGAGGACAATAAGCGCTTCTGTGGGACTGTGAACATCAACTTTTCACATCTTTAATCTTTGCACTTTTAACTTTGGCTTGTTTACTCATGTTTGATAATCTGCCCAAAAACAGATTTTATGCAAAGGACACAAATTATAAGATTACAGATGCTCTGACGCAACAAAGGGGTTCACATCAGAGAATTTGGGGGCATTTTGTGTGACACTGGCAGCATAAGTAGGTTACTGAGGCAGTCAGTCTCATCAAACTGAACACAAGCTCAAAATGTCTGCGCATTCAAGATGTAAAGATGGTCACAAGTACAGTGTACGCACACTCGTGCATTCTGGTGTGATGACCTGTTTCATCCCACGCCCTGTCCTTTCTCTCTGGTTCTTTGTTCCGGCAGGTTGTCAGAATTAGGCCACACAGAAACCTGCACTGAAAGGTTTCCCACGCGAGACCCTTATCCGGAACAGTGTCAGTGGCAGATCCAGATGAAGACAGACCCAGAGATATGTACTGGGGGATTGGCAAAAAATTGCATTTGTGGCATTTTGGTGTCATTTGTCACTCCCACATGGTGGCCAGTGGTGAGAACAAAAAACGGGCGAGTTCCCCACACTCGTCTCCAAGCAAATTGCTGCATCCACGATTCTTCTGGTGTCACCAGTTTCTCCCTTCTGAACTGAACACGCAGTTGATGTCGTTCTTCCTTTTCTATCATATCATTGAGTGTAACTCTGAATCGCCACAGCTGGTTGACACATTTGTGACATTTCATGATTTCTACATTTCTGGACCAAAACACAGAGAAAGTCCAGTTTTGTTGAAGTGTTGTTTCGTCTTTCCACAAAACGCCAACCTGTTCAGAGGACCGCACGGTGTGTGTGTCAGCAGCTGCAATCAATTCCTTTACTGTTTCAGAATCTATTTGTGTATGTAGGACAGACACACCTGTAAACTGAATCGAGGAATGTGAAAGTCTTGCTATTTTGATACTCTCAAACAATGCAAAGCCGGCAACAAAGATCTCTGCTCACAGATATGTCAAGGCAAGAAACACTGTTTTTTGGTGTAATTGAATCCTGCAAAACTTCAGATGCGCCGAAAACGAAATTCCCAGAAAAAGGTGAAAGCGGGTCATTCAGGTCATCATTCTCCTTTCCTGTCCTGTGCCATTGTTTACATTTGTGGGTGTCCTCACATGAAAAAACAAGTTTTCATCCAAAAACAGAAGATTTCCTTTTTCGAAGCAGTTCGCACAAATCTGGTTTGGAATTCCTTGACACACTCAGCTGGAGCGTTTTACATTTGTTGCGGACAGTGAACTCAGTTCTGTGCCATTTCTGTCTCGAGAAACGTACGTTGTCTTTGTCATTCCTGCATTTCTGAAAGGGGTTCGTTCTCGTGCGTTCCATACAAAGGGAGGAAATGTGACCACTCCTTTGAATGTAGAGCAAAAGTAATTGGAGAGATTCACAGGCTGAGAGGTTGTCACTGGTCGTGATTTCGGTTTTCACGATCTTAGATCGTGATGTCAAACAAGGTGAAGAAGTCCTCAGGGTCTTTCAACCCACAAGAAGCCCTGATGCAGATTCAAAAACCACCATGACACTATGGCTGAGGTTCTCACCACACTTATATACACTGAAATATTCATGTTGAATTCACACAGGATACAAATTAGGAATGATTGTGTACTGTTTTGCATCTGTGTGGAGATTTTCCTTTGGAGACAGCTTTAAGGTGCGTGTGTGTAAGGAGAATGATGTAACATTCCGTCTGGCCTTGTGCACTCGTAGCTGCACTGTGCTGTCACGGGAATCCATCTCCGGGGCAGAAGGAACCGGGTCATCAATTTCCCAGCTCACTGTTTTGTGCTACTGGGTTAACGACCGACCGTCGGGGACGATCGAAAGCCAGCCAAACTCTCCGTCGCCTCATGACCTTATCTATTCGGCGCACTGAACAGATTCAAGAACCGAACCCGGTTGCAGTACTTGAGAACACGCACAGCTTGATACGTATTGTGCCGAACCTGCAAAAAAGAGAGCAAGGCTAAATTATTGGCAACCAGGTCCAACAAGGTTACACACTTTTTATGGCAATAACGTAATATTTGCCTGTCTCCCAGGTTATTGACGAGAAAAAGGTCGTTCCCGGCTGCAATTCTGGATCTAATAGACTTAAAAAAGGTTCACCTGTGCGATGCAGCTTTTACGTGCTGTCCACTTGCACTGCGAACCAGAATCCGCCTCGGGCGGAACAGCCCCTTAAAAAGGATCAAATCGCAACTCTGGCTTTGAAGAGTTTCTGGTGGTTTGCCAAGGACGGCAAAATGCTTGTTATGTCATGAATGTGCATCAGTTTGTGGGATTCAAACCAACGAAACCACAATCTGTATTGTCATCCCTTTCTTCGATGACAAACCCTGTGATCATCCCTCTGTCCATTGCAACCTTTCTTTAGAAACAGACATCAACGAAAATTGGAGGATTGAAGGGCTCTTTTTAGCGGTCTGCGTTTTCAGGGTGTTCCTTGTGAAGCAGAGCGGCCAACTGAATAGCCGAGCGGCCTCGATGTTGATAAGCGCCCTTATTTCAGTCCGAATTCCTCACCTGTGACAACCTTGGGCGAAAACTTTCGAAAAACAGTTCTCAGACTCTGAGTGACCAACAATTGTCACTTGGTTGCAATCTCAACAAAACACGTTTGCTCTTGTTTCTGGTTTCGTATTTCCCACTTGGCACACAGTGGCCTCGCACCAGAAAAAAACTATCAAAGACGTGACAAATTGAATTTTCAACCATCATGCCACCATAGCCTTGTAATAATTGCAAAAGAGTGTATTTTTAGGCCATGCAGCGGACGGATGGCCTTTGGGAGTCATGTGCAAGTCGTGCTCGTTGCGTCCTTGTTGTCATTATGGAATCTCTCCATGCACTGCCCACCTGGACGTCCCTGACAAACGAACTGGTCAGCCAAGTGGCACAATTAGGCCATACACACTCAAGAGGAGCACTCTTCTGCTGTGTCCTTGGAGTGAGGAGTGATCTTTCTGGAATTTTGTCTTCTCACGGGATTTTGACCTGGATCACAGTTTCACAAAAGGCCTCACCTTCTGACCTAATAACGGTATTCAGGTTAATTACTTGACACAAAAGCAGATGTCAGTTGGGAGAGCGGTAACTGCAAAGGACAAGGTCTCGTCTTGACTGATTTTTGTGTTTGTGTTGAAGGTGACGGCACAAACAGGACATTTCATTTTCCTTGTAGAAGGGGACGACCAGGAATGAAGTTTTGTTTGCAAATAGACTTTGACCTCCAAACGGAATCCCAGACGTTGACAAGACCACCCAGTTACCGGACGCCATGTCATTTGAAGCCGTTTCCAGCAGCTGGTGGATTGAGGCGGAGACGAAGCGGTGTTACACTTCCCTTCTGGTGAACCTCTCTTCTGGGAGGGGAGGGGAAGAAATGACAAACCTGTGGTCTGCTTTTGAGCTGAAAAGACTGCAAAAGTTGAGCTCCAGTAAGACAGGGAATGAAACCACGATTCAAAAAGAAAATAAAAAACATTGTCAAGGACTGTGTTGTCTCATTTCGATGGTTCCTGCGTTCTTGTTTTGGTTGCTGGCATCTCTGACTCCTTCGTGTGTTATTGGAGGCATGTTTTACTGGTGCACCTGGAACTCAGAGTCGCTGCCATCCATTTTCTCCTTCTCTGATTGCATAATCCGGTCGGTGCTGCCTAAAAGCAAATGTACAGCTTGGAGCACACCATGCAATCTCCAGTCTGCTTACAGGACCCCAGTGTCTCCTATCTTCTTGTCACAACCAGCAGCTATTCATGGTGTGTGTTTCATTTTACCAACAGCTGAAACATCCGAGGTTGATTCCTTGTCGGACATCCTTTCAGAAAACAACTGTTTGTCTGCAATTTATCACATTGTCTAAAGTCACGGCTCTCGTATGGTGGTGAAGTATCCATTTGACCCATTTTCAGTGTCAGAGAAATTCTGATAGGACAGAATGTGGAGGTATTCAATGGAAACCTTTGGCAGAAAGTTGTTTCTCCGGCAGCAATGATGCTGACAGGATCACAAAATTGTGTTTTTTTTCCCGTATCTCCGCATTCTGGAGTCAGTTTCTGTTTCCCCACAACAAAAGAAACCCGAATGTGGAAACCAGAGACAATGTCACAATGTCGCGAGTCTTCTTTTGCGAATATACACCTCCCGTGCTATGCAAGGTCTGAAAATCGTGTGAGCCCATGTGTTTTTTCTGGAATGGTGAGAAAAGTGCAATTTGTTGCTTTTTAAAATTTTCACACGAGGTTTTTTGACTGCTGGTTGGAAGCGTTGGTCTCCGCTGCAGCTGCAAAAGGCAACAGACTCTCAAGTGTTGGCAGATCCACAGGATACATCTGTTGACCTACAAATCGTTTGGGATGATGTGAAGAGCCTTATCGAGCGATTTCCAGACTGAGCCCCTTCTATCACTTTGGCTGCATTTACGTTGTGCACAAAAAAAACAAACAGCTACGGTTCTGTCATAACTGGTGGAGAATCAGCTATCCTGTACTTTGGCCAGAACGTGTCTTTTTAGCTTTTCAAGGGCTCGCAAAATCTGATTCCGTTTGTTGGAGGTCGCGTTTTAGTTTGGCCGCATTTCAGCACACTGTGCAAACGAAAATTTGAGTTTGCCCAAATTTGAAATGAAACCAGGTAAGTTATGGCCTGGCACAATTTACGAGGGAATGTGGAAGCTGCTTCAGGGAATGACAATCAGGTTCCAGAGGTTGTTGCCCCTGGCCGCGAGGTCTTATGACGGCCTTCAACTTTTGGCTGGCTGGATTTTTTTCGTCACCACAATTTTCTGCTTCGCTTGTGCAGAGAGAATGAAATTGCCGCAAACAGACCACTGCAATCTCTTCAGTTGCGTGACCTCGCGTGCGAATAATCATGACCTCTTTTCTTTCTTCCCTAGCCCTGAGCAGCTCCTTGCAGCTGCTTTGACGAAAAGACATTGTTGATACTTTTCCTTTCCAGGGATATGACTTTCAGTACAGCTCAAGGTTATTATGTCACTGGCACACGGCCAGATTGTAGGCGTAATAGCCCCATGCACCAACATGGCGGAGTCTGCCAGTGTCAGACAGGTGGTCCTCCGGCCCCCAGAAGCTGCAGTGGTGATCCACATTGATTGATCTCCCGTCTCTATTGATCGCCACCGTAACTATGTCAGCAGACAAATGTTATGTAACACAATATTGCAAATGCATTGTGCGGTGCCTGTTCACTGAAAGCCGTGAGTGGATCTGGGTCAGGCTTCCTTTATGGGTTTCCCGATCCGTATGCAGGCAGAGACCTTGTTGTTTTTTGTGCCGTCTGCAGCCGGTTTAATTCTGCTGGCATACTTCACTCGGCCAGCTTTGTTACAACCAGCGTTCTTGTACATGAAGCAGAAACTTTATTTGTTCAGCTGCCTTCGAATTGGCAATTTTGCGTTTGTTTCTGGTCGGCCAGTTTGCGCGTGGGTGCCCTGGTTCTGCCTATTTTGTTCAGTTGTGCAGGTGAACATTTTTCACAAATATGTTGGGCAAATGCCTTGTGCTGGCGAGCCCGTGTTTTGCAGCTGTTGATTATGCTACTGAATATGGGTGTCTCACCGACATGAAACCAATAACCATGCTTCCTGTGAGAAACGGAAATGAAGACGACAGGGAAATTCACTTTTACAGCAATGCAAGCTGGTGGTCAAGGTTGGGCCTGATCACACAGCCATGCAGGTCCTTTTGTCGGATTCAGAAGATATTGCCACACGAGTCCAGTTGTCCAGCTCAGGCGAACTGACCGACTTAATGGGTGAATGTTCATCTGGATTCGCCCACTAACCCAGATCTTTGTGACGGCGTGAAAAGCCTGCGTCAGACTCATTCTCTGTGCGGATCAGGACGTGGATGAAAAGAAATCCCATTTCATGTGTACGAAAATGCTGTGAACGCAAAAGGGAAGTCAGATTCACAGTCTCAGATGTTTGAAAACAACTTTTATCACGTTTCGAAAAAAGAATCGAACAAAAATTTTTGCTGCTGAGCAACCCTGTTTTAGTCTGACAACAACAGCACACAACAAGGTAATGAAGTTTGTGAGGTCATCTACGAACTCGAGAAGAGCAGTTCTGCTGGATGCAATATGAAACAACCGGAAAATTGTTTCCTTGACCTCTTTATCTGGAACAAAGTTGCGTCAGCTTGCGCCAAGGATGATTTGAAGAAGATATCTGCACGGACGTTGAAAAGCTGTCAGAGACGTCTGATTGTCCCAACTTTCAAGAGAATCATTCCTAATTTCCTCAGGTTGGCCCAGTTTGCATTCCAGAATACACAAGTGGCGCGGGGAGGACTGGTTGGCTGGTGTGCCTGCTGTCTGGCTGGTGGATTGCCTCGCTGAAACTCATGTCTATTTATGGCACACTGCAGAATCGTGTCTTTTTAACGTGATGAGTCTCCTTCAACCAGCTGTATGGAGTATCTACTTCTGCTGCTTTGTTACGGTGTCTCGTGTTCCCGGACAGTTGTGTCCCGCAGGTTTTGTGGACCAAAGCTTTTCTTCTCAATCCCTTGTTGGCAAGATCGTTCTCAATTTTATTTTGGCCTGTGGTCAGTGGTCTTGGACGTGATATTTGCACCAGGAAAGGGGATTTGCCTGAATTGCCCGTGTCATCGTAGTAATTTGCTTGTTGCGGCACGCTTACAGGTTTCAGCATTTCAGATTTTTCCAATGCACAGGGATATATCAAATCACATCTTCTCTGGGTATCGTTCAATACAATCTGGTTAACCTACTTCTGTTGCCTTTGATGGCAAAAGGCCTCAAGGACACCGACGCAAGTACATATTCCTGTGTGCTCCGCAATTGGTAATTGGGTCACACGACATTTGCTGTTTCGTAGGTCAGGAAACGGAAGAAGGGAGCAGCTTGAAAACAGGTCAAGCTGTCCTGAATGGCGTACGGAAAATGTTGACATTTCCGTTTGTCAACTTCCAAGAAAGACAACTCTTTTGCCCTTCAGCGGAGATCCTTCGTTCAGTTGTAGATTGTACCATGGTGGCCAACTTTTTCCAGACAGCCTTGTCGTGGCTGGGATAACCTCGAGGTCCTTTCCTGGACAGCTATTCAGACCTTTCTATTTTCATGTCGGAGTATCCACAGGTAGAAACAGGACTTGGGTGATCAGTGCCGTAATTTTTGAAAAGAACAACTATGAAACATGTTCCTCAGTTTTCTGTTACGCGGAATCTGCTGTCTGTCTGTTCATTGGGTTCATGATTTGTGCTTTTGGACTGTGTCACTGTGGTGTACAAATATGTCTGTGTCACTGCCGCAGGACACTGTTTTTTTCTCTATTTGCGTCAGCCACTCCTATCAGAGGACCAGTTAGGAAAGCAGACACTAATTCTGTCCAGAACGTCAGTCAGTGGTACATGTATGTAGTCGTACTTGCTGCACTTTTGGCCACAGACAACGTGACCATTTCAACTTGGGCCTTGTTCGGAAGTTATGTTGGCTCATAATTATTGCCCAAAGGGAGTGCATTAATTTTGTCATCGAGCTTTAAATTGCGTCCATTAATTTGTTATTCTGAAACTGTTTGTCAAACGTTTTCGAGGCTGTGTCTGTCCATGTCCTCAACCCTGGCTTTTCAGGTAACACGTATCCTTCAATGAAGTGGTGGGCCATTTGCAATGTTATCCGAGCGTCTCAGGTGGGGAAACGCTGATTGTTTTTTGACGTTTTTTGAGCAAGTCAAAAAGCAGGCAAGGTTGGAGCGCACCTGGGCAAAAGTGCTGATTTTTTTCTGGATCAATACCTCCGGCCTGGGAACGAAACGAAGATAGGTTCGCACCAGACGATCTGTGCACCTGCGTAAGAGGAGTGAAAAACTGGGAAATGGGGCCAAGGGTTTACCCACTTCTCTTTGTGAGATTGGGTCCATTTGGCAGGCGCCTGTGCGTAAACGCACACAAATACAGACACAGAAGATTCATTCTGTGAGACCTTCTTTGTCTTGGTACAAAGCTTGTTTACCTAACATTGCGCATGCATGCGTGTTAATTTCTCCCATTCTCAACAAAAAAGTGCTCGCCTGCCTACCTAATGGGAACCAAGACCCACGTTTTGACAGGTTCTTTCAGTTCAAAGAGCTATTTTTCGCTTTGAAGCACAGAACAAGAGCAAAAAACATTGAAAAGTTCACAAAACATGCCTGGCGTCGTGTCCAGACCGAAGGAGCACGCTCAGAAGTGAAAAGAGAAACAGTCTCATGGTGGTTTCCTTCATCAAGCATTGTGGGAAAAGTCTCGTTTACTTCACCACATGAATCCAGGCGTTGCACCGCCATCCGAGAACTAACCAAGTCGATAGTGATGCTCTCAAAAGTAGGTCACTTGATTTCGTGCTGGAAAGAGGGAATTTCCAGTACCATTTTGGCTTATCCATCTGTGTTTATTGATCCTGGTCAAGAGAAACTCCAGATCCATCAAGTACCAAAGTGTCTGTCGACTCCGCACTGACTGCAGCCATTGAACTGGAATCAGAGATACATGAAGGAGAGATGATCTTTCAGAACGTTGCGCCCAACTTGAGAATTGAATCCCTCCTCCAGCCCATAGGTGTCCCTGGATGGGATGCTGACTGCAGATTCTTCCAGATCTATGTGTGACAAAAAAGGAACAAAGGAAAACCGTAGAACGCAAGATGTGAAACAGAAAAAAGAGAAGGCTACACGTGGTGAAAGTTCAACTGTCTACCCAGAATGTGCAGGAAGATATTTTTGACAAGAAATGGGTTTACACCCAATGCGCGTGGGTATTTTCATCTTCACCTTCGTACCCACACCGAAATACAACAGACTGACGTTTGAAAGAGAGGAAGACGTAAAGAGGTAGATTGAGTGAGAGGAGAACACGATTCTGTTTGCTGTCAGGAAAACACGGAGCCCCATTTCCATCTGAACCACACAAAGCTTCAGCTAAATTTCTTGGCAGTGCGCTTCACAAACAAACCTTTTGTGCAGCGTGTCCGCTTTGTTTGAGCATGTGAAATACTCCTGAGGTTTTGGAGCTTCTGGTGGGTGATTTCTGCAGCTGCCGTCCAAGGGTAGGACCGCATTCTCCTTGGTGGCTTTTGAGATTAAACAAGAGACCAAGGTCTTCATAAGCTCGCGGCATTCAAAACAGCAAGGCATATGTGAGCTGGATTCAGACTCAAACAGA
>JAAUYG010039401.1_pt1 | contig 12465 bp, 9 predicted proteins | sample 7278091 | NCBI WGS metagenome assembly JAAUYG01 (sample SAMN14350201, study PRJNA611818) | marine sediment metagenome | isolation source: surface marine sediment (0.6m) | place: French Polynesia: Moorea | collected 2018-08
AAATTTTGTGGAAAGATCGTTATTTACCATCTCTCCAGACTTTATTTTCTTCTTTTGATTTTTTGAATGCTGTTAACTTCCTCGAGTGCCTTTGCTTAAGGTGGACCATTCTACAAAATCCGTAACACACCTAACGCTGGCCTAAGACCGGAAAAAAAATTAACCAGCACCCTGACGCTCCACGCCTTTATCAGGTTGAGTCCCGGTGGACGGCAGAGTTCATGGTTAACAGCCTACTACTACACTTACTTGCCCACTTTAAACTTGTAAGAACTGATCTTCGATTTGCCCATTGACAGGGGGGCAGGCTTGCTTTACTCCGGCGATACCTAATTTTGTGAGTGACAACAATAGTGTGCTGTGGCAGTTATATACAGTTACCTGACTTACAGAGCATGAACCATGGAACTGTGTCTCACCGGCTACAGTTACCGCATACTATCTACAATTATATAACAGTATCTGATCCTCAGTGAACAAGCCAACCGGCCGGGCTATGTTAAGCCTACAGTACTCCAGGAAACCTAGCGCCGCCCCCCATATTATCTGCCTTTGTAACTTGGCTGGGTCAGCAGCCGGCGGCTAAGTTTCTTGCACTATGTTAAGCAGCACTGTATGTTTAAATTCCCGTTCGGGAGCGATCGAAATATTCGACTTCCTGGCTTAGAGGACTCTGGGCTTTTACTTCTTTCAAGGTTGCGTGTTTACTGTATACAGAAACGCTGGGCAAACGTTCAACGTCGTGCGCAACTAACGAACATCGCACCGTTGCCATGATATCCTGAGAACAAAAAGTAGTGCGCTCCTATAAGCTGATCAAATGAAGCCCTTCAGTATCAATTCAATTCAATTAATTTATTCCAACCAAATAATTCATGTAATAATAACATTCAGGTAATATTTGACATATAAATTTTAGTTGGAAAAGGAAAACACAGAAGCAAATATGCCTATACAAAGTATTCCCCAAACTGAAAAAAAAAACCAACAGAATCAATATTTACCAGACGGAGTACCTGTCTTAAACCAGGTTGAAGCCGACGTGATAAGAGTAATTGCAAAAAACTGAGTTTAAAGTGACCTTGTAGAACGCCGCATAACATTTTGTTGCTCCAAAATTGATTTTGAATATATACTCGGAACAGTTATTTTGCAACTCAAGCCGTAGAATGTATGCTTGCAGGCAGTTATTTATCAGTGATCGTATTGACAAGTGTAACAAGAGCGTCGCACCAGTCAATATCCTTATGGTTAATTTCTGCTAATACATCTTCTAAAGGTTGCGTTCTGCACACGTCGTACACTCTGCCTAGGCGTGCGACGTTTATTTTAGCCCGTCTATAACATTCTATCAGTAGGGAAATGAAAATGCGATATTACGTGTACCTCGCAAGCCGGTAAAGGTAGGTCTTCATTTTTCATTGCTTTATAGTTAAGCACCAGGTCCACAGCACATCGTCAATGTCCATGGGCCTCTTGTTTTTGGGGAACCCAGTAATGTATACACAGCTGATTGTTATAAACGTTCCCTTAAATGTCCAGGGCTTTAAGACGAATGCAGACAGGTGATGGGTCTTGCCGCAATGCGCCGTATCGTCTAGACTGTGCAGCGATTTCATTTCATAGATACCCTCCCCATATGCTTGCTGGGAGATCCTATTGACCGACACCGCGAGTAAGCAAAACGAGAGGCTGAACCCGAACCCACGTTCACCTTAGCCCATTGTAACGCCTCCTTTAATCTCTACCGCGCTCAAAGTCCCCCAGGATGCCACATAAGAGAGGATTTACTGGCATAGGACCATCCTCTCTTCCGGTTTCCATGCGCAAGCCGGAAGCATTGTCGTCTGAGTGAACGGATTAATCACGGTCGATATGATTGACTGTTTGTACATGTGTTCATGCAAGTACCAGTGTCAAACGGGACCATCGCTGACGCCCTACAACATATTTTTCTATGACATCACACGTGACGGCGATACCATCCCTTCACAGCAAATAGAAGAAGCAGTGGACTATTTTTTTTTATTCGCCCTTCCGCTCCCCTTCCGCTAAATGCACCTTTGCAGCGGCAATGCCAAGAGACCAATGGACTTAGCCGGCCTGAACAGAATGGGAATGTTTACGTGCAGGGATTGGTGCTGTGGGCTGTCGTATTTCTTCTCGCAGTGCCGCACGCTGGTCCGAGCAACTCATTAGGGCACGGTCTCGCTGATAAAGGCAGTACCTGACCCGCCGAGGGAGACCGGGCTTCCACAGGACCCTAAGAGCACATTTAGAACCACGACCGGCGCATTTCTTCAGGTCCGCATTGCTTTAGTAGTTCCATTTGGCGATGCTATAAAATTACCTGGGATATAAGCTGGCTCTTTGCCACGATGGAGCAAACCTCGTAAGGAGACACCGGAATAGGGCAATGTTTTTTTGCCGGGGCTTGCTGCCCTGCGGAGTTTGGCTGCCAAAAGCCCTCGGATGCATACTTCAGCCTCTCGTTAGAGTTTGAATTGTCAAAACACAAGTCACCGACCATGTTGTTTGGGGGAGTTGATTGGAAAACATCGCATGTTCCGCAGCTTGGAATAATTAACGCCGTCTTGTTTTCCTTAGAGAGCTAAGTGTTATTACGAAGAAGTTTCTGCTCTTCTTACGGATATGGACGCGAGTGGAATTCACTACCAAATCTGTGTTATCGGCTTTTTTTCTCAAGGGATACGTTTGGGATATAAGTAAGGCTTTTTTACTGTTGCTTTAGTTAGTGGAACGAATTTTACTGTAATTTAGGTTTCGCGCGAACTTTGCGGGCGTGGGTTGCTTATTCCGAATCGACAACTAGATATATTTCAGATATATTCGGTTCGGTATTAACCCTAACCATGCTAACCGTATTATTTAACTGGTGCTTTTTACAGGCCGTTGCATTAATACTTTAGCATATACATCACGGTGCCGCAAGTGGGTAAAAACAAGCAATTAAACGAGTAAGTAATAATTTAATGAACGAACGAAGAAGAGAAATGTAGAACTGTGACCTAGAACAAATAAGACATGTGGACGAAAGCGCCATCATATTTTCTTATCCTCCCTTAATTTTTAGGGAACTTTTACAAACTCGTATATTTTGACAAATTTATTTAAATGTCACCACATCTGTTCAGCGTTACATATCGAACAGTTTTAGTAAAAACTGACGAAAACAGCATTGAATTGGACGAAAAACAACATTGTATTAGACGAAAAACAGCATTGTATTAGTAAACACCAGGTGAGTGAGGCCAGATTTTTGTAGATTTTGCAGATTTGTGACACCCCTCCCCCAACACGCACAGTATATGACACTGAACATGCTGAAGCGGACCTTGAAGAAGAATCTTACAATTTGTATTTCTAATATCTACATGTGTACAATTAACACTGCATCCGAATTACTGTTGGATCAACAAATATAAAAAAAATATATTTTGTACAAATTGGAAAAATACGTCATGTGAATGCCAATATAAATTATTAGTTAATTCATCTTCCGTCGTAGCTTACGAAGCAGTGAATATTGATGGTGGTAAATTTGGCTGTCTGTACCCTGTTTGTGTGTTCAGAGACAATTGAGATTTACGTCATGCATCGTCATGGATCCCATTGTAAAATGCCGGCTTGATGACATAAACATTTAGGCTGAATGCCAAGAAAAAGGATTTTATGTCAGAGTTGCGTGTGATGCTGAAATAAATTGGCCTAGCTTCTGCCCCAGTGGTCCTGTACCAAACTGGTATTGAACGTCCCAAACCACAAGATGGTGCATAAAAGCAGGGGGACAAATCTTGCTTGGGTCACCTTTCGACTTTCTTGTTCATCAGTAATCCAACCTCCGTAGGTTATTGACAACTATGGCACCCTATCACGATATGCTAATTTTTCGCCCTGGAGAAAGATCCTTCAAATATAAGATAGTCCAGACGAACAGGGACAGTGGATATTCTATACCTCAGGCTGTATCCGTATTAATGGAGCTGTGATTTTGTTCCGTGTTAGCTCTGCCTGACTCTTTAACAAGCAGAGCTAATGCAATGCTGAGATCCTCTATCGGCGGTTTCCGTTAAATGTCTTTTCTCAGAAATCGCTACACGGATCAACGCCAAGCTTTCGTCACAACTTACTGCCCAGCATATATATCTCTACAGAATTTTCTAAATTGTGAAGTCTTTTGAAAGTTTCTAGTTTGAACTTTTACATAGTTTTCTGTAAGTACAGAATGCAGAAGTGCGTATATATGAGGAAAAAGTTTTGAATTCAAATGACCTCCGAAACCACCAAGCCAATAGAAACCGCAGGAAGGGACAGTCTCCAAATGTTGTATACGTATTTTCAAAAGTTTTCAATTTTAGTTTTAAAGTTAAATTTTCAAATTTGTATTTCAAGGTTTTAGCTATCTTGTGACATGGAGTCCTTGAAAAGATGGGTCAAGAAACAACTGCAGTCATTTTGATACGGAAATTTGAAATTGGTTTTATTTAGTTTAAATTTCTTTGAAAACCAGAATTTAAATCCTAAACCCGTCTGTTGAGCACCTATTCAAGCTTAACTTCTGAGTCAAGTGGACTGTTAAAGGCCACTAGGCCTCTTGCTTTTTTTTCCATTTCAGTTCGGCCATGTGTACCAGTTCGAACTCTGAGCACTGCTGACGGGGCTCATCGCTGTGGATTTATTCTTCCGTGTGACTGGATTCGTCTGAGCGATGACAATAGGGAAGGTAGCCTGCGGTCATTTCTAACAAGGAGACTTAGCGTCAGGACAGCACACAGTGAAGGGACCATCTCCTGCTCAGACTAGCATCATTAGGCCCCTGCTGGAGGTATTGCTGGCCCGTGTGTTTCACCAAGGACAGGAGATTTGATATAAATGACCACCTATGGTAACTGTGTGTGCCCTCTATGCCTGCCTGCCCTAATCAGCGAGATCGCTGAATAGGCCAAGGCTTGTTTCGAGGGAACCGGTTCGCGGCGGTCAGCTTCTTTCAGACTTGATGACGGATACGTGGGCCACGTTGCCAATCCTTGTGGACATAAAGCATTAAGTGAAATGACTGGGAACGCACGGCTCCGTAGGTGGACCCCTACCCTCGCCGGAATATCAATTGTGTGTCCAGTTTGAGCATTCCTGACCACCAAACCACGGGTCACAGGGAAGAAAGGTACCGGCCACTGCTGGTGTCCCGTCTCCCACTAATCCAGCATGGAGAATATAACGTCTGTTTTCCTTGGGAGCCCTTTATCCAGCACCTTGTATAACATATCGACAGAACCAATTAACGAAAGCTACGCCGACGGCAAAGATGCAAGTAATGGGACGGGTGGAAGAAGCGGGTCTCCTGGAAGATTTATTCACGTCTCCAACACCATCCTACAGCCGATCATCTGCAGCTTCGGGATCCTTGGCAATCTCTTGATAATCATCATTCTGACGCGTCACAGGGTGCGCAGGAGCGTCGGCGGCCAGGAGAAAGTGGTGCACATCGGTTTCTTCGCCATGGCAGTTTCCGACATGCTGTTCTGCTTCTGCGCACTGCCCAGGGCATTCATCGACGAGCATAGCGTCATACTGCCCAACGGAAGCTTCAGAATGTTCTACCAGCTTTATAGCACAGGCTTGCTCACAACCTTTTCCCTAACGGGAACATGGCTCATCGTTGTGACGGCAGGGATACGATACATCGGGATCTGCCACCCATTCCAGGCGAGATCTCTCGTCAGCTCGGCGGGGATCTACACGACAATCGCTTCCGTGTTGGTGATCTGCATATGCGGCAACCTGCCTTCGTTCTGGATAATCACAGCGAAGCCTCTGGCTCCAGGAGTCTCGTTTATGGATCTCGGACCGTTCAGCCATTTCCACACGCGTGGTATGGTCTTTATGTGCGCTCGAACCGTGTGCGGGATGTTCCTTCCGGGTCTCTTGCTGGTTTATTTCAACGTGAGGTTGTTGGTTGCACTCGGGGAATCTAGCCGTCTCCATAGCACCCTGGCGCCACAGCAGAGGACTCATTCTGGAGACAGCCAGACAAACCACGCCTCCAGCGTGAACAACAGGCTTACCCGGCTCCTAGTCACAGTCATAGTGTCCTTCGTGGTGTTGATGTACCCCTGCGAAATCATGGAGTTTTTCGCTCTGCTGAATCACTCGACTGTAAAGGACAAAGAAGCCTTCATTATCGCTCGGGTGGTGGTGAACCTGCTGCAGATTTCCAATTTCGCATTCAACTTTCTGCTGTACTGCGTTATAAATGGGACTTTCAGGCACGCACTGGCAGAATTAGTTTGCCCCTGTCGTGGTTCGCGACTCACAAAGACCGATGGCATCACCAGAACCACTGCGATGTCAAGGACCCGGACTTACGTCCCAAACGGAACGGAGCAACCCGGCTGTGCGCTTTTACCTTGCAAGAAGGGGCAAGATGACGTGTTTGTTTGAAAACAACAAAACAACTGTAAATTCATTAATGTTCGCGGGGTTTAATGCTTGAGACAAAAACCATGTTTGCGGGATTAATATTTGCGGTTACCCCAGGTCCTGTTAATTATCTACATGTATTCACATGAACTATGTTTGCGAATATTTATTTTTGCGATTTAAAGATGGTCGCGAATTTCGCCAAATAAATCCTTCGCAAAAATTAATGAATTTACAGTAATCGATATGTGGCAGCGTGTGCTGTTAATGTGTGGTAGTTATGTGGCAGACGCAGGGCGCACTCTAAAAAGCCATGTTCATTGTGCAGTAATGGCGTTGTGTTGTGTTTTGTCGAAAGAACGAAATTTCGAGGGCGGAACCCCTGTCCTGTATGACTTTAAGACTAACATATGTAACTTTACAATATTTCAACAAAAAAAAAAAGTTTCTCTAGTGCATTACGGAACTGTTTTTTAACTTGACGCAACTGTCATTGACTTGCACGTGTGCCAAGGATACCCCTATCCCAGCTGGAGGAAAATAGTCTAAAATTTTAATTTTATTACAACTGTTGCACTGTGACGGATTTCAGGAATAACATGAGAAGCACACATGGGATTATTCATACCAGAACAGCTATGAACAATGCTAGAACGCACCAATGTCGTGCGTACTAGTACACACAAGTACACTTTAAAATAGCGTGTCATGGCTTGTGGATGTTTTGAGTGACAGTTTTCGACATATCCGTCAACCACTTCTTATTACCCAGCCATATCACTCATGTCACTTAGTTGTAAATGTACGGAGGTTGGTGTTAATGGCAGCGTGGTATAATGCGCTTTTTGCGTGACGTATGATGTAGATAGAGGCAATGCATGGGCTATACTCGCTAATCATTAATCTGCTATGTGCGTATCGTACCATCATAGTTTTATTGTATATTGACGCATGTTGTAATTGGTTCGGGCGTACCTGGTGTATTGATACCCCCATTTTCCCCTTTAATGAGTCAACACATTTATCACCCCACATTTATGGATCTTGTGATGCAGGGTGTGTGGTGCCTCAGTACTTTGTAATGTGCCTGCAATGTTATTCTAGTCAGTGTAATGTGTTTATGCATACAGCGATACAAGCTGTGCGCCAGGTTGGAATCAATATTGCGTCTTAAATAAATTTAAAGTGTGCCGACTAGAATCAAGTTCATGGAGATATTTGTATCGGATATACATGTACAATTATGATTAATTCATGTAAAACATTCCGTGTTACCCATTAAATCAGATAATTAGAACTGTTGCTTAAATGTGTCTGAATTGTGATTCCATCTCTAGCCTTTGTGTACGGTATGGTGACTGGAAATACATATATGATCGTTGAAATGAGACCTGTATCATGCTTTTGGTCTTCACTTGTTTACCCTGTTCTAGCTCTGCTCGACTATGTCAGCAGAGCTCATGACATCGAAATTCGTCGGTCGTCCCTCCGTCCGTCGTCCGTGTCGCAATTATCCCATACCAAATGTGCAGATATACGCTCGGATGTTGTTTTTTATATTTGCAAAATAATAAAAAGACACAAAGAAAAGAAAATTATTTCTTTTTGCGATTTTCCCCAGTTTTCCGCAAAATGCGACTCTATGAGAGCAAAATATTTCAAAACGTTATTTTTTCTAGAAATCACAGACGGAAGTGTCAAACTTCTGCATTTTCTCCCGTATGGTTCTCACTATTTTTTTTTTTTTTTAATTTTTGAGAATTGAAAGTTTAACGATTTTTTCCCTTTCGTTAACAAGGGACACAATGAGAGTGACAATTTCAAAACGCTACTACTCCTGCAAATAGCAGACGAAACTTATAAAAATTTTAGACACCAAATGACGTTGGGAATATTTGAAGTGTTGAGTTCCCGATTTTTAACGAATTTGTTTCAAAAATTTCAAATTCACCACTGTACCGTATTGGCAAGCCAAGGACGTCAATGATCTGATAAAATGGGAATAGTAGAACAAAACGGCAAGTAGTTGAACATATTTGGGGTGCCTTTGGCCTTGTAGCGTTCAATGTCATTTTGGAGTCATTCGATGTACTTGCCGTTTTTCCGAAGTTACGATTTTCAAAATGCTGCTTATAATTTATAGTCAAACATTTTACAGCTTTTCCTTTGACAGGTGAAATAAAGGTTGTTTGAAATGTTACATTGTGACCAATGGGAAAATGAAACGACTAAAATATCTTGGAAATGGCTAGTCGTACAGCGAAACTTAATGAAATTTGGGACCTGAGGAGTAATAATGGACTGAAAATACATAATGGAATAACTCTGACCTTGTAATGTTCAAGGTCAATTGGGGGTCATTTAATACACTTGCGATTTTTCAGAAAATACGATTTTTACATTGATGTTTTATTGCATATGATTATTTTCAGCCAAACATTGTATATACTTCTTATAGTTTAAATTTAAAATTAGTCTGTCTTACATACTACTCGGGAATAAAACAAATTCATTGCACACCAGCCCTGACGTTCTCTGAAAATTGCAATTACTGATGCTATGTTATGCTAGATCTGTCATAATGGACCCAGCACCAAACAGGACCCACAATGGCGGACTGCAATTTTAATATCAGTGTAGCAGTTTATATCAGTGGCTCTAAATCATTTGTCATACAATTATATTAAACATTTTAGAGATGGGGTGCCGACTGCACGATGAAAGCTTTAATGGTTATATATGGTTTAATGTGTTACAGTCCACACAAATGTTTTTTTATATAAAATTATTTCTTGAAATTTAGAAATTTAAAATTTGAAAAAAAAAAAAACATTGAAAAAGAGTTTAAAATTTGATATGATGGCCACATATGAAATGAAACATTAAGAGTCTCGGACATAGCTAACCCTGGAGCGAAAGGGAGTGAAAATTAGGATTCATGGAGAATAGTAGGACATATATGTGGTATCTTTGACGTGAGAGTGATCACAGTCATCTTGAGGTTATTCAGTACACTTGTGTCAACAATGCCATGTAAGTCTAAAACACCTAGCTGTAGAGCAAACAGATTAAAAGTTTGGGACTTGTTAGCCACTGCCAGTACATATATGGGGTGGTATGTGCGTCATCCAGTGCACTCATTTGGTATCAAGAAACACCAGTGCCAAGACTCTTGGACCTCTTGTTTCATTATAGTTCCCCAGTTTCCTTATGACAAGACCTGCACCTCTATACTAACACATCAGTACTCGTCTTTCAACTATACTAACACATCAGTACAGTCCTCTTCCAACTATACTAACACATCAGTACTCCTCTTTCAACTACTACTACTACTACTACTACTACTACTACTACTACTACTACTACTACTACTACTACTACTCTACTACCACCACCACCACCACCACTACTACTACTACTACTACTACTACTACTACTACTACTACTACTACTACTACTACTACTACAACTACTATTACTACTACTACTACTACTACTATTGCTTAGCTTACGCGAGTTCGGTGGTTTGGTTGCATCATCCTACGAGATTACAGCACAGTCGTTTGGTCATATCAGAAGACGAGATTATGGTTTGGTCGTATCATTTATTTATTTCATTTATTTGCCAATATATTTATACTGCGTAGGCTAATTACAGTGCAATGTATTCTACCCTGACTCCCAGTTAAAAATACATAAAATCATGACGATACATGTACAAAATACAAGTTCAACGGAAGGTGCAATGTTTAAAACTTCAACATTCGGTTGACGAATGACTAGTTTACCTAAGACTTCTGCGCGAGTGATAAGCAATGACTGACAAAAAATAACTTTTCTGGTAAAAATGCTAGGCCTGTCCATTTAAATATTTGAACATTAAAATATGTAAAATAATCCATTCTTTCACGTACAGTTTGCCATCCCAGCTGGCGTACACTATCCATACCATTTAGGTTCCAGTCAAACTCCAGATACTACTCGCGCTGTCCTGTTTTGTATTCTTTGAACCTTGTCGACATACACAACTGGGGCATATCCCCATACAGTTAAACAATAGTCAATATGTGGTTGTATAATTGTATGATACAAAGTAACCAAGGAAGACTGAGGAACTTCCTGTTTAAGGCGTCTCAGAAATCCGATTTGTTGAGCGAGTTTACTACATACACGGTAGTTTTACTATATATTGGCACCAATACAGGTTATTCATTAAATCAAAAAGTACGTTTCATGCATTTGTAAACTTCACCATCTAACATGATTTCTAGATTTGAATTATAATGACGAGTACCAAGCAACATACATCCTGATTTATCGATATTCAGACTTAGTTTGTTGTCATTATACCAAGTACTTGCATTATGTACATCTATCTGTGAGTAACTTTTTTAAAGAACTTCTTCTGCCGTAGACCCTTGGGCGTAACATATTGTGTCATCAGCAAATGCGTTCCTTGTGGCTTTCTTAAGCACGCCGGAAAGTCTTTGACAAAAATAGTAAATAATATAGCCCAAGAACGGTACGGTAACCTTGGGGAACACCAACTTCCACTGGAAGTGACTTAGCAACACGGGCGTCGCACTTTACAGGTTGTGTCCTGTAAGAAAGCTGAGATTTAAAGTAAAAAAAGTACAAAGGAAAGTACATTGCTCTTTACACCATACTTTTCCAACTTTATCATAAGAATGTTATGATCAGTGGTATCGAAACGTGTTAAATCAAATAACGTAATACCAGTTAAGAGGCGTTCATTAATTCCTTCTAAAGCATCAGTTATTACCTTGTGCAGGGAAGTTTCTGTTGAATGGTTTGGCCTGTATGTCGACTGATCGTCCGTGATCAAGTTATGTCCATACGCCTATTTTTGAATTGTTCCTGCATGACCTTTTCCGTGACCTTAGCAATATGAACTGTACAAGATATTGGGCGATAGTTACTAGTATTATATACTGTCTGAGTTACCAGACTGTAGTGGCTTACCAGCACAGATAGAACACCATATCATGCAGTAGACGACACAGCATTTCTTGCGGCCACAAAATTGCTTGCACCCGAATAAGGCACTGGTTTGGGGCAGGGAATGACGAAGATTAATGTACTTTGTCGGCTCCAGACTCGGTCAAGACCTGTTTACAGCCGAGCTATTATCTGGTGACGCTGATCGGTGTAGGCATACTGGTAATCTCCCCCAGCTCAGGCACGGAGCTCTCTTTGTAATCAAATCTCCGGCTTGTCAGGACGAGAAGCCCCGCGGTGTCGATAAGGCTTGATTGCCTGACGATTTCTTCAAGTGCTGGTGACAGGAATGTCTGACCATTCCTTCAAGGCGTAAGTCACACAGGCGTGAGGTATCAGGGATATTCACGGGCTTCTTGCCTATGGTGATCGTCGGAATAATTGCCTAGTAAACAGCCTATCATTGAAATCTGGACTGCAATAATAACTGACCGCTGTATATTATATAACATGGTCTTAAACAGGGAATTAACGTAATTATAGAAACGTAACCGGTTTTCTAAAGATGTCCATCCTGATCTCAAGACCACCTGTATACAAAGCCCATCTGCTTGTAAATGCCATATTTTGCCGCTTTTCCGTGGACCATATTTTGCGACTTATCTGTGTATGCGTCTGTTATTGCCTCTGTATATATACATGTACAGAGTACCTGTGTATTATAAGGGCATTTTTTTTCTGGGCATGGTTTTTATATGCAGTTGATGTTTTATGAAAATGATACCCTAACAGCAGAAGTGGCTGCATTTTCACTCTGCATTATTTTCGGAATTAACTTGGTCAGGGACAATGCGTACACGTGTGTAAAGGGAATTAATTTATTGCCATGCCATGCTGCCCATGGGTATAACAAAAGATCCGTGAGAAAAGTGGAAAGGATCTGTTTGTGACTCAGTAGTATGTACAAGTGGAAAGAACTAAAATATCGCGGTATCATGCTGACCACGTTAATAATAATAATAATAATAATAATAATAATAATAATAATAATAATAATAATAA
>JAAUYG010122364.1_pt1 | contig 12464 bp, 5 predicted proteins | sample 7278091 | NCBI WGS metagenome assembly JAAUYG01 (sample SAMN14350201, study PRJNA611818) | marine sediment metagenome | isolation source: surface marine sediment (0.6m) | place: French Polynesia: Moorea | collected 2018-08
AGTAGTAGTAGTAGTAGTAGTAGTAGTAGTAGTAGTAGTAGTAGTAGTAGTAGTAGTAGTAGTAGTAGTAGTAGGAGTAGTAGTAGTAGTCTGAGGAGGAAGAGGAACAGGCACAGAAGGAGCAGCAGCAGAACCAGCAATAGTAGTAGCAGTAGTGGTGGTGGTATCAAAGTTTAACGGCACATCAACACCAAAAAGGGTCATACATTGCCGAAACAGGTGATAATGATTGCAACGTCAATTCAAGTCGCTGCAGTCTAAGTACTGCACTGTGTGAGAGCAATTCGCTATCATGCCAAGTCTGAACAAAATGTTCGACAAGACCTGATACCCAGGGTGCGCGGCCACGGGGAGGCTGCTTTCATGCACCCCGTAGTAGCAGTAGTTGCAATAATAGTTGCAGTAAAGCATTCCATTTGTCAACTACTTGACACAGTAAACTGCTAACTACACATCGATGGAGTTTGGAGCAGCAGTGGAAATCACGTAACTTCTGTGATCGCTTTAGAATAGAATAGAATAGAATTGAATAGAATAGAATAGAATAATAGAATAGAATAGAATAGAATAGAATAGAATAGAATAGAATAGAATAGAATAGAATAACAAATTATTTAAAGTCGGTAAAACAAGTCGAGAGAAAACATTAGCGTACAACACACTATTGACCGACAATGAAATTTTATGTCATGATATATGGAATGAAAACATAATGTCCCTATAAGCAAAAACAATTATCCAGACTAAACAGCACAAACATAATGTCCATATACATGATATAAACAAATACCTTACTCAGACTAAACACGAGAAACATAATGGCCATACATATAAAAACCTTTCCATAGACTAAACAGCAAAAAACACAATGTCCATATAAACAAATACCTTACCCAGACTAAACAGCAAAAACATAATTTCCATATAAAAAACCTTACCCAGACTAAACAGCAAAAACATAATGTCCATATAAAAAACTTTATCCAGACTAAACAGCAAAAACATAATTTCCATATAAAAAACCTTACCCAGACTAAACAGCAAAACATAATATCCATATAAACAAATACCTTACCCAGATTAAACAGCAAAAACATAATGTCCATATAAACAAATACCTTACCCAGACTTTACAGCAAATCATAATGTCCATGTGAACAAATACTTACCGAGACTAAACAGTAAAAACATAATGTCCATATAAACAAATACCTTATTCGGACTAAACAGCAAATTTAAAACAATGTCCATATAAACAAAAAACCTTACCCAGACTAAACAGCAAAATCATAATGTCCATATAAATAAATGCCTTACCCAGACTAAACAGCAAAAGCATAATGTCCATATAAACAAAAACATTACCCAGACTTTACCCATCTTTCCCTTACCCATCTTTCAGCATGGCGATCTAAAAAGATCAAATCAAACTCTTCAACCCATAGCCGTTTTCCAGGTCATTTTTTCATTGGGCACAAAATATTTTTTTTTCAGAATGTTGAATTTGAGATCTTAAAAAGTGGTGAGTGAGTGAGTGATTTGGGGTTTAACAAAGTGCTTTCAATTTATGTGTATAGATTGCCGTAGGGAACAACTATAAACGTTCACATATATAGCGGATATATCTGATTATACACATGTTTGCAAAAAATATTTGGTGCTAATTAAAACAAATTTTAATGAAGTTGGACGGACGGGAGACAAGTGGACGGGGGACTGCATGACGATAATGTCGAGCAGAGCCGAAGGAATAAAAAAGAATAGGATAGAAGAAAAAAAACAGACCTTAGGTACATGTCGATATCGCATTATCGCGAGAAAGACAAATTCCCTGGGGAAACTACCAGACATGTCCTATCAGTCAGTCTCACAAGTTTTGCTGAAAACAATTTATCTTGTGCCCTGACAGAAAGAACATCTTTTCATTTCCCGGAGACAGGAATGTCAACAGCCTTCCCGTCAGATCGTCTTAGTGTCTGCCAATAACAGACGCGTGTGACTCGGCAGACAGCGGCGAGCGGCGTGACTTCCGGCCAATGCGCGGAATACCAAGGGGAAGCGTCTGCTGTCAAGCTTACGCGAAATCTCTAAAGCCGCAAGCTGCGCATTCTGATCACTCCTGAAAGATCTGAAATAATTGTTCACACACAGTCGGACATGAAACGATTTCGGTCGCGTAAGAATGACACCGTACGTCAGCAGACGTAGGCAGGCAGCTCCCTCTGGTGGCAGACGGCATTATGAGACTGTCAATAACTTCTGAACTTTTCGGACTGCCTGGCGGTGTAGGATTGGCGGGGGAGGGAACGCCTGTAACTCTCAACGGGACGCGCTATTGCACACACAGGATTTTATTTAATATTTATTTTATATTTTTTTTACCTTTTATTTTTCAATGTGTGAGACATGTATGGGAGGCGTAGACTTCCTTACTTGTAGTGATAAAGGACTATCTACAGTTTCCGTATTTCAAGAAGCGTGTGCTTGTTTTGAGCGGCCATTATGCCGTTTGCATGTCTTTATGCAGTTATAGATAACCACGCGTAGTTATAATAACTTGTGTAACTTATGTATATAGAGAAATTATCCATATAATGTATATGTAGACTGCACGAGGCTGTTCCATGAATGGTTGATTTACTCTCATGTGCAATTTCATGTGTCCTTTAAATTCCTCTTATTTCCTTCCGTAAACATACGTGGCACTAGTGGAGTATCCTGTAAGCCTCTTACACCTACTCACAGTAATGCCATGTAATCATTAAATACCGCCACGTACATGTACATGTATTTTGTAGACTGGGCCGCGGCGGCCACGGGAACCTAGAGGGTCGGAATTACCGTCAAATCACCTCGACATTTGCCTGATTGCCCTGACAGCCCCAGAAGTGACCTTGATCTCGTAGAAAGCCCGTAAAAGTAGATTATGGGGGATTATGGAAGTTCACTCGATTACTCGACATTTAAGGCTTACACACAGTTACAGGAATAGGAAAAAATCTCCCGCTCTCTATATATTCTCTGAGGCGGAGAGAGCACTAAAGTCATTCAAGAATATGTCGTGTGTCCTTGAATCTACAACGCTTCGATTCCTATATCCGGCATTAGCCACACCTACGGTGTCTTGCTTAACTGGATAGCTTAACCGTTTCCTCCAGTGCTTACTTTCCTCTGACTGAGCGTTTCATCGTGCTCGCTGAATGACCTGAAATGATCAGTATTTTGCTCTTTTTTTCTGCACAAATTATGACTGGTTAAACTGGACAAAAGACTAAGCGGGCCACTTCACTGCATGCACGGGTTTACAAAGTATACAAACTTTGCATTGTATTCCCATCAGAGCAAGTGGTTAAATAATTAGCTAACATTAAAATCCCAGATTGATGTTGACTGGGTGACAGAGCATCCTCTTTCATCAAATAACCAATTCATGAGAACGTGTCCGTCTATGTAGTTACCGATATATAGAGGCCCTGGGCTGTTTTTTTTTTGTGAGCATTGCGCATGTGGTAGTTTTTGGCTAAAACTGGAGTATGACGGCAAATTGGCAATGTAACTAAAGGAGCTAATTGACCAACATTTCACAGAAAAGTTAAAACGAAAAATTTCTAGATGTTAAAAAAAGGCCATTTAATTTACATTTCTGTCTCAACTTGCTTGATAAAGCGAATGAAATAGCCGGTATTTGCTTCGCAGTCAACTTTGGAATCGATTCACTTGCATCAGACAAACAGAAATACAAAATGTATTACTCAGATATTGCGGTAAACTGCTGGCAACCGTAGTAGAAGAATCATGTAGATAGTAGAATTCAGATTTTAAAGCTTTGTAGGCACTTGACCGTAATCATTTAGACTTTGGCCTTAACCTGCCAGAGTTTTGACACGTCGTGTTGGGGGTCCGCCCTGACACTGAGTAATTGATCTCATCCCCTATCTATTAAGAACCGTCACATACGGCAACAATACACGGCAATGCCCGGGCACCACCGCTAATGCTAAACAATCACGGCTCCGGATAATGTCATTCCGCCACGGTGCCAGAAAATGAGCGGCCGCGGGTCAGCAATTGATAAATGAGGTCATTGCTGTATCGACAGGCGTCACGACTGGCCCTTTCATCCGATCGATGGTATCGGCACCACGAGGTGTTAGGCAGGGATTCTGTGTAAAGAATAAGAACACAGGGATTTTTAGTCTATTCAAATTCCTATTTGTCTTACTCAAAAGACCGTACCTTTTACATAACAAGACGGGACAAAGACCGTGCTACTGAGAATGTTGCTAGCTGCCAATAGACCACAGTCGAGCGGGTCTGCTGCCCATGGCCCATATAGCGTCTGTCCATGGCCCATGTAGCGTGCATGTAAACTTCTATAACCTATCTTTGTGTTAGAGACGGGTCCAATTATTAACTCTTTTAAAGTTATCGTAAAACTTCTAATAAGCACCCGGGCGGCAATAAATTTCAGACGTGCCTTAGATCCGGCTGCTATTAGAGGCAGGCGCTTATTAGAGGCATATTATTAGAGGCATTTTTAGAATTCAGTATTCTCATACACCCGGATGCTATTAGAGGCCGGCTTTTATTAAAAGCCAGGAGCTTATTAGAAGTTTTACGGTAAGACAAGATAAAATGTTACTGACATAATACATTACGTTTATTCCAAGATATGGCCATTACATGACAAAATTGTCTGTAAAACTCATATGCGCAGGGAACAACTAACTTTCAAATCCACGATGCTTGTGTTTATGTTAGCGCAGTGGACTCGAAACATGAACAAATTTTGTAACCTCCTGCACCTGGATTAATAAACACAATTTTGTAACTTGTTGGACCATGGAAGTAATTTGCAACTCAAACACAATGGGCATATCTTTCGTCGGCCACCTAAAGATACCACCTTTTTAGCCGTTGACGCCCTTGTCTTTAGCCCTTTTCCTAAAGCATGCATACGTCAAAAAAATCATAACAGGTTAAACGTTGATTAGCGTCCTTTGGCAGTGGACGTGACATGACTTGAAATTGTATTATCGCTATTGCGGTTTGTTGGGACGTACACTGTGTTCAGTTTATGAGATACATGTGGCATGGATTAATAAATGTGTATACCTGTACGAACACAACGCGTCTTGCATGTAACTAATATCAAACAATGATAAACCCGGTAGATCCCCCTGAGGCATTGATAGATGCATGGCTTGGAAAAGAAAAAAACAGACCGAAAATCTACTAATATTTCTGAGCTGATGTAGTGTGATTAGATGAGCTATCTCTCTACACGTACATCGCCCAAGTAGAGATCCCACAGCCCACCACGGATTATATCTACCTGGGGCTGCTAGTGTGCAGATGATTGATATCGTCATATGGCGGGATAATGAGCGTGCTCCCTAGTGAGACGCTGGTCAGTTAGTTTAAACTGGTTTGAAGGGCGGGCTGATTTATAGGCGCCAACGCAATTGAAATCCAGCGCCGGAGATCTCTTATATTCTGTCCCGAGCTTCCGCCAGTTCCTGTCACCCTAATACAGAGATATTGGCTCTTCCATTTAGTGATCATACCTTTACATAGTTTGTCTGACTATGCCTCCCCATGTCCCCATAATTCCACGTGGCAGAAATTCGATTGGAATCCATGGGCTTCGTTCATAAAACAGCGACACATATACATACATATGGAAGGGAAGGTATTGCCGTCACGGCCATAAACATGAAAATCCACTTTCAAAGATGGCGGAGGAGCTTGGAACTAGTGGAAAATATCACGAAGTGGCTATACCTATATACAGGGATGAATGTATGTGCGTGAAAAACGCAATACATCGTTTAAACCTACGGAAAACAGCAATACATGTACATGCAACGAAGCTACATGTATCCTCCAGAATATATGGTCATATAGTTTGATCTAAGTAAGATCCCGGGTAGTCGATTGGATTTAAGTGTTAACTTAAGTGACTATAAACTTCAAAACTTGGATCTTCAGCCCACTTTCACAACCAATCACAATGCGCAGAGCAAGAAGCACACAAGACACCTGGTACAGACCACGAACAGCCAAGTTGAAGTTAAATATATAGGTGGAAAAACTCCAGTCTAAAAACTTTGAATATTAACGTACCTGCCAAACACACTCTTATACATCTAGTACTACTATACAATTATACCCTTCACAGATACATAGCTTACGAGAGGCCCAGTTTTATGACCATTATAGGCAGTTCCAACAAATTAGTAAAATAAAACCAGGACAAAATCAATCTAGGACCTTCAGCTAACTTAAAGCTTTCCAGCATAATTTTAGAACCTTTGTGCTGGCCAGAGGTACTTAGGGGACGCTTTGTAATGACACAACTCTGTCGGTGTACTGACGCCTTGTTATTGATGGATGCTATGCCTGACTGCTTCAGGAAATTGGCAGTTTATCTTGTCATCTTGTCGAGAAGAGAAAGATTTTTGTAAAGTTTCGGAGCGAATATTGCTCAGTGATTGTCATCAATACACATGTCATTTGTTTGAGATAATATTGTCCTTTCATAATGTAAATTCAATCGTGTATACTATTTTGTGTTGTTTTGACAATCGATATTCGCATTTTCACTACCAATCACAAAACTATACTGGTTGGTAGTTACATGACACAGCATAGAGCCAATTTACAGTCACTGCTTAGTACAGGATAGGCTATAACAGACTCGTATATATCTGTACCCATTGTAGTCACTGTTAGTAGTCGCTGTCTGCTTCTACAGCACACATATCGGTAGGGGAAACAATAGGTACGACCCCTGAAACAGTGGAACCTCCCCCCCCAAAAAAAAAGGTTCTATGCGATATACAGATTAATATAACAGTACATTACCAGTTAATTTTTGTATCACGTACAGATCTCCTACTATTCAAGATAAAAGTGACCTTGACTTTGACTTACAAGTTACAGAGTCACTCAAGGTCAGATCTGATGGTGTAGTGAGTGTCCCCATATATGATTCCTATTAGTGTTTAATAGTAACATATACCCTAATTCGTCTCTTTTACGAGAGAAACGATGTAGAAATCGGAGTGACCTTGAATATGATCTTTGGGGTCATCTAAGGTCAAATTTGATGGTGTCATTGAACTCTTCATATACGACTCCCTATTAGTGTTTAGCAGAAACATATGGCCTAAGTCAGCCCCTTTACGAGATATAAACCTTCCAAATCTGTGTGACCTTTGCTGTGATCCTTCAAGGTCACTCAAGGTCAAACCCAATGGTGCCTTTTGACTCCCTGAATGCGAATTCCTATCAATATTTAACAAAACTTGTTTAAAAGAAACATATGGCCTAACTCAGTCGTCTTTACTAATCCATGTCTTCAACAGTTGAAACCTTGCGTTTAAACCTGTTCAATCCATGGCAAATCTAAAGCTGCAGTTGGACCCATTATGAGTTCCTATTAGTGTCTAACAACAACCACATGCCTATCTCTCACCGTTTAGCTCTTATAGGTAATTAATATATCTCCGGACTTTTTATCATTGGGGCCAAATTTCGGGCATCCCACACCCACCCTCAAATTTTAAATTTTGGATAATTTACGATTGTTTTTATTTTCGTTAACATGGGACAATATGGGAGCTTTCCGATTTTCTACAACTCTATGTCTCGATAAACGGCTGGTCGTAGAGAAAAACGGACGGACGTTTGAGCCTCGGGTGTACTTAGTGTATATGGTCGAGGTACTGTTAACTGATTGTTAAGTGTTCAAGGTCAGTTTGAGGTCATTCAATACATCTTTGATTTTTCTGATTTTGAAAAGGGCTGGTCATACAGCGAAACGGACCAAAATTTGGGCTTTGGTGTGGGAGGTGGAGGGTGGTGGGGTACTTAGTGTATATAGACGACTTTTGACTGCTAAGTGTTCATTCTGAGGTCATTCTGTGCATATTTGATTTCGTCAACCTTGTATCTCGAAAATCTTTGGTTGCGACTGTAGAAAAAAACAACAACAAAAAATTGTGCCTCTCGGGTTATTACTTAGTGTATATATAGTGCACGTGACATTTAAATTGTCATTTAAGGTCATTATGAGGTCATTCAGTGTATTTCTTATTTTTGACAACCCTTTTTCTCTAAACGGCTGGTCGTAGAGCGAAACGGACCAGCACGTGTCCTCCGAGTGTAAGCATTTATTGTATACAGAGTACTTTTGACATATAAATGTTTACGGTCATTCTGAGATCATTCGGTCTTTGACAGCCTTGTATCTTTAAAACGGCTGGTCGTAGAGAGAAACGGACCAAAATTTGGACCTCAGAGGTACCTATACTTAGTATATACGGGGGGTACTATTGGCTGTTAAGTGTCCAAGGTAAGTCTGAGGTCATTCAGTACATTTCCGATTTTTGACAGGATTAATTAGTCACCTCAACTACATAGTTACTTAACTAGTGGCTACGTTTCTGTTAGGTGTAAACTAAGTTGTGTCTATCTGGCAAGTGACCAAGCAGAACGTCAAGTCCCTTCTTCTTAAATCTCAATATCGAATCACTTCATCTCTGGGTGAGTGGTAAGGCTCCCACCAAACCTCAAGTTGACACAGACAGACAGACAGACAGACAGACAGGCATACAGAGACAGAGAGGAACATAATAATAAACCCCGCCCATCAGACCTGGCGTTGTTTAACAATAAGCGCCTCCATCCGGCGTTAAATGACCTGGTTAATGACCCCATGTTTTGTACATTTCCCCGCTTCCTGCCAAATACATGTAGATGTCAACATTTTGTAATTCTTCCTTGTAAGACTTCATCCTAGTAAGAACCCATCTATGTAGTACGATAACCATGTGTTCGCCAATGCCCCAACCCCGACATGGCCTTTTAGTGCAAAGGGGTACTCGGAGAAATCTCCTCGCCTGACCACTAACCCGTCTTACGAGGCCTATCTCGGAGGTGTAAAGGCATGGTTAGCGTGTCTGCCTGCTGTGCTGCCTTCTATGCTGTGCTAATGAGAAGGCTTTTTCAACGGAGAAGGGAAATGGTCCGAATACCACCCACACCGCATTGGAAAATAAATGCACTAATTGAACTCCTTCCACATTAATTTGCTTTCAACCGAAAATTATTTAGAGAACCTCCCTTTGATGATCGCTATAAATATGAGCATACGGTAAGCTTCACAAGCGGCGAGTTTTGCAGGTAATATTCACACCTGATCATGTTGATACAGAAATATCCACACGCTACAGTATTGTGCGGACAGACGATTTCCTCGCAGTAACTAGCCCTCTGTGATATAAAATACCCCGACACGGATGTACCCGCCCGCTATGTACCGCGTGGTCTATGCGTAACTCAAAATGAACGTATCCACACCATAAGGAAATCTACTGTGTCAGCTGCCTCCGTGGCGCAGTCGATAGCGTGTTTGACTTCTGTGCTCTATCGCCACCGACCGTTAAGAACCGAGTCGGGCTAATAAATGTAAACATCAGCGATACCAGCCTCTCATTACAGACAAGTAGGCAATTATTATTAATGTAAACAAATGTGTGTATACTGTTACATACTACGGCTCGTAAGTGCCTTGTGAAGAATGTTTTTTTTATATCGTCCTGACAATATAATAATTCGCCGGGACGAATTATATATCGTCCGGACGATATAAAAAAATTCTCAACATGGCATTTACGGGCCGCCGTACTATACAGCACAAACTTTGTTGCACTGTTCCCTACACGTAAAATATAAATGTCTATTATTTATAGGGTAAATATCTCAAGCCGTACATATAACGACAAGCCAGTTTTAATATCGAAAATTGCTACTGCCAATGGACGCTAATCATAAGACACGGACTGTCTACTACTATATATGTAGGGTATGTAGTAGTAGTAGTAGTAGTAGTAGTAGTAGTAGTAGTAGTAGTAGTAGTAGTAGTAGAAGTAGTAGTAGTAGTAGTAGTAGTAGTAGTAGCAGTAGTAGTAGTAGTAGTAGCAGAGCAGCAGTAGTAGTAGTAGTAGTAGGAGGAGGAGGAGGAGGAGGAGGAGGAGGCGGACAGTCCGTGTCCGTGTGACATCCGGTCCGTTGCTACCGCTTCCTCTTCCTGGCATTAACTTCCTGGTTTTCTGTGTTGACCTAAGCAGCTTGCCATCTGATATCCACAAGTTATCAATGGTTCACAACGCATGTTATCCAATGGTTTTAAAATACAGCCCTATGGCGCAATGCGTTTGTGAAATGGTGTCGAAATGACCACTTGCGCACGAGACTAAAGTCAATCAATCAACCATTAGATTTGTATCGCGCCATTCCACAACTGTGCTCATGGCACAGTGCCTGAGTTTGAAGTGGTCGCCAGAGACGTGAAACAGATCGAAAGAATGAGTAAAATCAAGTCAGGGAAGCAGGTCGTTTGGTAAACAGAATCAAGACACACTACACAAGTCGCATTTCTCAGAGCATTGATAATTTATGCGACAATCAGTTATTTTTTTATTTATTCATTTATTTGTTTATGTATTTATTTTATTTATTTGCATGGAAGTGTCGATACTCATAAACCTAGCTAGATGACGATCAAATCCTCACCAACCTGTCTACCCGATTTCAGGGGTGTTTCGGTGAGGCATTGCTGCTACAAAAACTCGGTATGCATGTGTCGAGATAATGTCGGTCACCTCCTAACCCTATAGAAGAGTCGGGTGACTGTGCATTATTCCACGTAACGTTAAACTACATGCATGTTAAGAAAATGCTTGACGACATTTGTAATTTGGGTAATGGTTCCTCTCCTCAGCAACTAAACTGCTGAGTTTAATTCTTTTTGAAGCCAAAAGAGCTGTACCTGTTATTTTGGCCTTTGTTGCTCCTTTCTGTTTCGAGCCGTGCTGAGAGTGCCACATTGACTTTTCCTTCAAGCCCGCAAGTCCCTAAGCCGTAGTTAATCACCGACTCTATGTTCCACTGTCCTATTGTAGAGCGGCAGGCAGACAGGATGACGGAATAGCCGCCGGCAAGGCGACAATGCCATAACAAAGGAATCCTTCCAGGCTCCATTCAGATGGCGTGCACCCTGCTCCGGATGGGCGATAATAGGCCAGGAGAGGAACCATTACATCATTATATGTATACCATTGTCCTGGAGTCACGCTATCTGACTTAACTCTCACCCCAGGCGTGCATTGATCCCGGGCGTCAGTAACGTGCCAGAGTCAGCAGGTACTGTTAGTCTGCTGTTGACGAACACCCTCCCTTCTTGGCTGGACGGACAGTTAAACCTGAAAATTTCATTGTGTCGCCTCTTGTCGTCTCTACACGTCGTTAGGAGGATGGAATTTCCTGTCTGTGCATGCAGTGCATAAAGTGGTGTTCATGTACCCACCGACACCAGGCAACCTCACTGATCAGTAGGTTCCAATGACGGTTTAGTCGTCTCGCGTTGGTTTTTGTTGCAATGTGTTCGGGATAAATGTGATAACGTTACGTACGTGGCAAGACTTAGTTTATACCCGTCCTCCCACCTCAGGAGGGGAAGCAATACCAGGCATTACTGGTTGCAAATAACGTCATTCTTATACGTATAAATTTGAATGATAATATCAGCACTTGTGTTAGGCGATTCGGGATCCGAGAAACTATTTCAAAATAATGTAAAATACTTCATTTTCGTAACGGTTCATCGTTGCGATTACATTTTGTGGCTGCAATTTTAACGCGGTTTGTTGTATCCCAGATTAGTCGTTAAGGCGGCTAGTATTTAGGCATCGTCAAGAGAAGAACACCTCAATTTTAGTGGTGGTAGTTGTACCCACATCATCATCATCATCATCATCATCATCATCATCATCATCATCATCATCATCATCATCATCATCATCATCATCAGTAGTAAATTTTCTAGTACTAGTGTAGACAACTGATTATATTGATATCGTGTGATCCACCATCAAAATACTGCACATGTTATCAATAAAATAGACTTATGATCAGCCATGGGGGTTTAAAGTATAAAAAAGACGAATTGCTACTGCAAAGGGATTAGCCAAATATTCCACAACACCGGAGGCTGGCTCTAGAGAAAAATGAATATTTATAGAGTTTACTTCCAGACTGACAGTTAATAAAAACACGGCACCGCCGTATCTCCCAGTACTGAACAAAGACACGGCACCATCGTATCTCCCAGTACTGAACAAAGACACGACACCGCCGTATCTCCCAGTACTGAACAAAAACACGGCACCGTCGTATCTCCCAGTATTGAACAAAGACACGACACCATCGTATCTCCCAGTACCGGACAAAGACACAACACCGTCGTATCTCCCAGTACTGAACAAAGACACGGCACCGCCGTATCTCCCGGTACCGTACAAAGACACTCCACCTTAGTATATCCCACTGCTGAACTAAGACGAGACACCGTCGTATCTCCCAGTACTGAACAAAGACACGACACCGTCGTATCTCCC
>JAAUYG010061220.1_pt1 | contig 12463 bp, 3 predicted proteins | sample 7278091 | NCBI WGS metagenome assembly JAAUYG01 (sample SAMN14350201, study PRJNA611818) | marine sediment metagenome | isolation source: surface marine sediment (0.6m) | place: French Polynesia: Moorea | collected 2018-08
CGGAACAAAAAAAAAGAATAAGAAAAGCAAAGACAGAAGATCTGCATTGCCATGCAGATCTAAATAAAAAAAAAAAAAGAAAAAAAAAAAGGTGAAGAAAAGCAAAAACAGAAGATCTGCATTTGCATGCAGATCTAAATATACACTGCACGGCAGGAGATAACATATAACAATACACTTACTGACTTTCAAAATGTCCCCCTCCCGGGGGCCCCCTTAGGGTGCTTATAGCTAATTTCAAGACAATGATCACAGCTGGCTCTAAAATGACAGAAAAATAATTAAATATCACAGTAACATTATGTACAGTGACCTCCCATCTGACCTAGAATACCACACATTTTGTGAGCTGAGAATTATTGTTACCATTGTTAGCCCTATTTCTTCAACTGAAAAGTGTGGAACTGCTTTCCACAAGTAACAGGTTATCATTTGTAGGCAATTTTGTTGAAACTGGACACAGGAAAAAAGGCATCACATGAGTATTTTCATGGACTCCATTGAGGTGTCCAGGATTAATGTACGGTACTTCTTGTTACAAATCGATATTTCAGTTCATAGCAACATTACAATAACACACCAGATATACATGTATTCACTAATTCCACCCATCACCTGAGTGCAACCCACTGTTACTATCTTAACTTCTACCATTACAGCTATGTCTGTCTGCAGACTGCAGTATTAAGTAATGCAGAGCATTGAGTGGACTGATTTCCTGAATGTTAAGCATTTCTAGAGTTTCTAATCAACATGCGCTAGAGTTTTTGAAAAACACAAGTACAGTTTGTATTCAGACTGTGAATTTTTGCTTAGGTAAGTATTTTTTTTTTCTCAGAATGCACTTCAGGAAAATACTTAGTAAAAGATACAGGAATGACATAGAATAACTTATATGTGAACGTGATATGTGTGGTGTTTAATTGGTATTAATTGAACTTGAAATTATACTCTTGTCACACTATTAAAAGATGAAATCAGAATCGAATACTACCGGTACATACTGATAAAGCATGGAATACCAGGACTTACCGTATATATGTAATTGTATGTCCCTTTACCTGAACTTAACATCTCTATAGATTCTTTACTGTAATCAACTACACTCTTCACAGCCATATTTGGTGCACCGCAGGTTAATGCCAGAAGTTGAAGTATTTTCAACCTCTCTCAAAGCATTCTGGTAGCCACTGACTATCAGTTGGTGTTTCATTAATACCAGGATCTCGCAATGTACGGCTCTGGTCTTGTATTGGGCAGACGATCCCTCCTGGTTGAACTGTAGGAATGAGTTGTTGCATGGGTCAAGTTTCAAAAGGTGCTGCCTGCAGAAATAATCCCCTTCACAGTCTGGCTGGGACATGACCAGTGTGACATAGTGAGGTCTGGGCATCATTGGAGTTGTGCAGTAAAAGTCAGCAAAATATAAGTTAATACCTTGATGAGCTTGCTCAAAACATTGAAGGTGAACAAATTCTACTGGCAAATACAGTCGCTTTAGGCCAGAATAAGATGGCAATGTGGGCTGTTTTATGTTGTAATTCTCATTACAGAAAAGAATATGACCCTTGACATTCTTATTAATTGGACATCGAGTATCTCCAGTGCATTTCCTAAATATCTGCCGAAGTTTTCCTCTACTGGTTTCAAACACACTGCGAAAGTATTCTGCTGACTCATCAATATAGAATTCAGTGATGTGGAAGTGCTCTGGTTCTGTGTTCTTGTCAATGAACCTTTCTGCTTTCTGCATCAGTTGATCCAGCTCCTCTAAGTTATAGCAACCTGGAATACAGTTGTACAAATACCATTATGTGGCCTGGAATACAGTTGTACACATACCGTTTTGTGGCCTGGAATACAATTATACATAATACCGTTAAATGACCCGGAATACAGTTGTACACATACCGTTATGTGTACCTGGAATACAATTGTACACATACCATTATAAAAATGGCCTGGAATACAGTTGTCTACATACCGTTATGTGGCCTGGAATACAGTTATACACATACCTTTAACTAGCTGCACTTGTATCAAAAATGGCCTGTAACTTGAGAATGGCTTACCATAGAGCAAAACAGAGTAAAATTTGTTACTTGGTGGGAACAGTTATAATAGAATACTTTTGTCCTTTTTAGTGTTCATGGATATTTTGGGTACATTCAGTGCACTTGTCTCAAAATGGCCTGTAATTCAAAAACAACTGAAAGTAGAGCAAAATGGATTAGAATTTTTAACTCAGGGGTAATAGTACAGTCTGACTGCTGAAACATCAGGCCATTGGTAGGGAGTGATGTCCCAACCCAGACCATTATCTTTAAACTGAGCCAGCCAGTCGGTCTCTTAAGCCCTTTTTGCTGAGCGCTAAGCAGAGCAGCAGAACCTCAAATTTCATGTTCTGCTGCTCTGACCACCAATCACCAACCTCCTGCCAGGCAAACATAATCAACCACTACACTACCCGGCCGCGGTCGAAACTTAACTTAATGTCATATGGCAAGTAGTTAAGCACCACAGCAGAGCGACAAGGCCCATGGGCATCTTGCTATGAATTCTTGTTGGATTATGACTAAGTAACCTTTGTGGGATACATGATCTAGTAGGGTAACTTGACTTGTTAAATTAATCACACTTCACTGATCCTTCAATAGAAATGGAGTGGGATATAAGTTTTGGCATTATCACCATGATCACTGTGAACTGCAATACTATCAGTTTAACAACAAAACCTGGCAGTTCCAGAATTTAACTAGAACACTTACCCTCTAAGTTGTACGGTGGTAAGTTGCATACAGTACAGTCAGACCATTTTTGGGGTTGTATACGACATCCACCTGCTATTCTTTCAAAACCAGGCTTTACGCCCACTTGGCGTAAGCTGTTTCCATCACTTTCATAGATGCTGATATCGAGATCCTCCGTGAAGAATATCTCATAATAAATATGCTCAGTACAGTATTCGGCCATGTCTCCATCAGGAGTAAACTTCAGAAAGTTATTGTTGTGGGGGTTGAGAAATGGTAGGTGTTCTGCACAGAATATGTCTGCATCGGATCCTGGCTTGGTCATTACCAGGATGATATGATGGGATTTGCCTTTCTTTAGACAGTAGAATGCCCCAAAGTATAAATTTGGACAGATCTCTTGTAACCTTTGCACTGGCACTTCCAGCCGCATTGGTCCGTATATGGACACCGGAAGAGGTTTATGAGGTGGCTTGTAAGTGACGTTGGAGGCAAAAAACATTCCGGACAGTCTGCCATTAATGGGTGATCTTGGATCACCTGATTGGCCCTTGAGTCTTCTCTTCATACACCCTCCTTCAGTTCTGAAGATCTCGTGGAAATATTCACGATTCTTGTCCCTGTAGAACTGCTTAACTTGGAGTGGTAGCCAATACAAGTTCTGTTGACAAAAATTCTCGGCCTTCTTCTTCAGATGAAGCATGTCAGTAAGGCTGTGCTTTTCTGAAACAGTTGCCATAGCTTCTTAGGTATCTTACAGCTGTCAAATTCACCTGTACAGATAAAAAGGATTATACCACAATATAGTTTCTAAAGACAGAGAAACAGAACACCATCCCTAGTGTGGCCAAGCATTTTTGCTACTGTTATTGTGAATGTTGTTATTTCTCCATCTCACCAAATTCCACCTCTCTAATGTGGTCACAGTTTTTTGGCAAATCCTGGGTGGCCCTATATATGTTACAAAGTCCTGCACTGGCAGACTTATAAAATTCAACTGTTTTATAATTTATTTTCAAGACTGCATGGAAGAAGACTGCATGTAAGCTTATCCAGAGCCTGAGAGGTAGATATTACAGATCTGCGCCTTGATATTCCATCAAGTTAGGACTGAGACTTCTATTTTGCTATAATGATCAACTATTCAAAGTAAACTAATTCATCACACCAGTAGTATTACCCCCCCAAAAAAAAAAAACAAACAAAAAAAAACAACAGCAACCAAACCTGCCTTTCTCTATCCGTAATACATACATAAAAAATTGTTCATGTGTGTCATACAAGTAATTTGTGATAGGCAGGTTCAGCCAGTTTGGCGAATTTAGATATAGTATTGAAATCAACTGATTGATATTTAGGCCCCTATTCTACACATTGTCAAAGTGATGCCTGGCTAAACTGGGCCAAGCAGCACACGGTTAGTGAGGTGAAAGATGGAAGTATCCCAGGCTGGATTTGAACCTTCGACCCTTAGATCTGAAACCCTTAGACCCTTAAATCTTACCACTCAGCCAATTTGCTCCACTCTCATCTAGGCAAATTCATGTGAATGGTATAATAACAAGAAAGACCGCTGGGACAGCAGAAAATCCCGCCTGCCCACAAATTCTCTCATGTGACATCCATATTATTATATTCCCACCCAATATATCCCTAAAGTACAGCTTCCTTACCACTCCAAATGTAAGTGGCCTTGGCTTTGACCTTTCTATATGACACAAGGTAAAAACTGATGGTGCCATTGGACTCCCCATACACAAATGTATGCGGTTTCCTATTAATGTGCAACAGTAATTTAGGGCCTAGCTAGGCTGCTTTCTGAGATATAAGGCTTTCGAAATCCGAGTGACTTTGAATTTGACCTTTCAAGGTCCTTCAAGGTCAAATGTGATTAGGCGATGGTGTCATTGGACGCCCTATATGGTTTCATCTGATGTATAAGAGTAATATAGGGCCTAGTAACTAGGCTCCTTTACGAGATATAAGGCTTTGACAGCAGGGTGACCTTGACCTTGACCTTTCAAGATCACTCAAGGTCAAATGTGAAAGTGGCGTTGGACTACCCATATATGGTTTCCTATTAATGTTTAATAGTAACATAGGGCCTAACTGGGCTCCTTTACGGGATACTAGTATATGGATTCGAAATCTCAGTGACCTTGAGTTTGAACTTTTAAGGTCACTCAAGATCAAATGTGATGGTACCATTGGACTCCCCATATATTGTTTCCTACCATATTAATGTTTAATAGTAATTAATGTTTAATAGTAACATCACATAGGGCCTAACTAGACTCCTTTATGAGATATAAGGTTTCAAAATCCAAGTGACCTTGAATTTGACCTTTCAAGGTCACTCAAGGTCAAATGCAATGCTGCATTTGGACTCCCCATATATGACTTCCTATTAGTGTCTAATGCTACTCGAAAAAAAATTTCCTATCTTTTATCATTAGGGCCAAATTTTGGACATTGAGTAAAGTAAAATGTATGTACTTGATACAAGAACATTGCCTATTTATATTGATTGATGATCACGATACTATATTTGAAGTCATGAATCATAAATTTTACAATATGTTATAATTATATTTAACCATATGGTCAGTTTGTTATAATATATATAGCATGTTAAAGACATCTTACCTGGTATCTTAGCAACCATGGTCATCATACTTTGTGTTCATTCAGTCATAATCTCTTAAACCACTAATATGTTTGCAAAATCTGTGTTGGTTAATTTACCAAAGGTTCTGGCACTTCTGCTAAAAGCTCTATCTGATCATCTAAGCAAAGGGCAAGGCAACCTATAAATAGGTAGAACATCATGATATTTATTGTACTAGACTGTCTGAAGCATCGTCTGGGCACTCTGCCAGCGTTTATGTACATACTAATCCATGCTGATGTGTGTTAAGGGTATGAAAAAAGTGAAAGTTCGAGCTTATCAAATACCGGTATGTATTCGTAACAGCTGTGTTATGGTCCGAATAGAATATGGTCCTACATGCACCGTCATTGCTGCTATGGTAGTCCATATTATTGTAGGTCTACATTACTGTAACCTCCCCCCCCCCCCTCGTAAAGTTGGACTTACTTCTTAACTGTGTTGGGGTTTCATCTTTATCCCAGTACTGTTCACATAATGGCTAAATATGGCTGGGCGTACATAATTAATATGCTAATTAGCAGGCACATGAATTAAGCCTGAAAGATCACCTTTTGGGTTCACAAACAAATATTTTTCTTTGGTGTATTAAGTCTAGCTCACTAGTATGAAAAATATGATCCAACATGTGTGATGACAAGTACAGTGGCCCCTGTATAAAATGCACTCTCTAGAGAGGACACCCCTCTAGAAAGGACACAAATTCTTGGCAACAAGTACATGTACTGTGAATGACTGTATTGCTCCCTCTCACCAAAGGACACCTCTCTAGGACAGAATTGTTTGGCAGAAGGGGTGTACTATAGGAGGGGGACTACCGCATTATCCTTATTGGTGCATAAATTATCTTGGAAATATCACTTTGGGGCCTAATGAGCAAATTTCTTTGGACCTTTATTAGCTCAGCTAGGACTGGGTATGTTTATGTTTCACTGCTAGTTTCACTATACACTGCCAATGTATTCATTCAGTTCAAACCAAAAATAGCCGTCATGAAAAAATCCTTAATAGTATTGTAAGTTTAGTATTGTTAGTTTAGCTTTTACCAGGCTAATGTACCTCAATGTTTCTTCTCAAATATAATTAAAGTGCTAAATAATGCATAAATTAAGAGAAAAATGCATTGGATCATTGTCATATTCCAGCATTGGCTCTATCCCACTACTATGAAGAACATGGCCTAACACAATGGCCCTTGCATAATTAATGTGCTAATTAGTGCATAAATGAAGACAAAAACTCAGAATCAACCTCAACCTTGTGCTTTACCCAATACCCCTACTCCTCCACATCTTATTATACCCATACATCCCACAAACGTTTAGCCCGGTACCTTAATCCCACATGCACTATACATGATCATATGGAGATGAGGATTGATCTGCTGCGATGTGGGTATTGATGGGGCACATCAGGGTTTGGGACCGTCCGTGGGCTGACTGGCCTAGTTAGCTATTTCTTTACATAATGAAAAAAAAAAGAAAAAAAAAAAAAAAAATTGACAATGGACATGTTAGTATGAGTTTCACTGTTTTGATATCATTTATCCCACTTGTGCTGAGTTTAAATGTTTGTAAATTTTGCAATTCACTTTAGTTTGACCTCAAGTGAGTGGACCTAACATTAGTATTGTTTTATGTAGTGTTGAGTATAATGAAAGACAGATTTTGTGAAAACCACATTCCATTTCTGTAGACATAGCTTGTAAAGTTTATGAAATACATTCTATACATTTTAGCTTATAAATAATTCCTGCGATCACCCACAAAAATATACATGTAGATTTCTATCTTCCCCTCTTCCAGGGCATGTCTACACCTCATCACTGATACCCCAGCTGATATACGTGAAGAACTCGACCTAATTGAAGCTCTACAGCTGTTGGATGGCTTTGGGGTGAACATTCTACCACTCCAGGGTAGGGGATACTGGCTACATCAATGTGACTGCTATAGAAAAGAGTATTTCTTCTTTTTGTTGTTTGGTTTGTAATGTTAGGTGTACATGTAGCGATCTTTATGCATTTGTGTTAATACTTGCAAAATGTGAGATTTTTTTAAAGCCAAAGACTTGTATTATTGATTTCATAGAAGACTTCCAGGTGTAGCAGCCATAATTGGACTATATATACATGCATGCATACTATTTCAGATTACACTACCATTAGTTTTGTAGTAACTGTGCTATGGTACAAAATATTTAGTCAAGTCATTTTGTGATATTGACAACGTGCAGAAGGTTTTTATTCCAATATCCTTACTATGTTCTTAAAAGGTTATTTCTACCAGCCTTTGAGGATCTTTTATACTATTAAACTGATTACATTGTTTTAGTGTTAAACTAGCTCACCAGATCAATCACCAGAACAATACATAGTGTTTGTAACACATGTATAAATATTGTTATCTGGTGCCGACAGGTGAATGGAAATCTTGCAAAATTTGAGTCAAAAAAAAGGAAGAAAATGGTGATGCAAGATTCTGTTTAATCATGCCAGTTACACATATTTCAGTGAGAATGTGTCAGGAGAGGTTGGAGCTTGTCCAGAAAGCAATCCAGACCAAGCCTTTCACCTACAGGAACAGTGTACGGGTAAGTCTGATGTGATGGTATAAACTTCAGTAACTTAAAAACATATTGCTCGTTGTTCGGATAGCACTTAACCAAAACTCGTATAGATATATGTTGTCACTGAGGTGATGAAACAAAGTTCTAAATCGAAATTTGTTCACGCTATGAAATTTGTTAGAAAAAATGGTTAAAAAAAAGTTGGAATATTTATGTAACACTTGAATGTCTGTAGTTGCATAACGACATTAACTGAAACCTGTTTATAGTGAAAGTTCAGGATCACCACAATGTGCTCTACATGTGCATGCTACAGCACCAGGTGGCTTATATACAGCATCCAGTGAAATGGTTTGTACCCAGATTATGTGACCCTTACAAGCAGCTCATCTGTATATTATATCTGTATATTTCCATATATAGTCCGCCTAAATCTTGATTACCAGGTATGCTGAAAATTTATTTCATGTGTTATTTTCTGGTATGAATTTGCAGTTGTTGAAACTGGGGAAGTTACTGAGAGTGTCAGGCCGAGATGACACTGAGAGGGAAGGACGCGTTCTCTGTCTGGTGACACAGGCTGCTCTCAAGGTACACTTCTCACATCTGTGTCTATATCTGTTCACCAGTTTTAACATACTGTGGCCCCTCTCTTAGTGACCAGTCTCTATAGAGCTTGCTTCCTCTAATGTGAGCAAAAATCTGTGCTGCTACTTCTGTAAATGCATTTAGAGCGCCCTCTTGCCAAATGTCACCTCTGTAATGTAGCCATAATTTCTGAACAACTAGGGTGAATTTATTAGAGCAGGACTTCTGTATGGCCACAGTCCACTGGAAACTCTGGATGCATACAATGTAAATGTACATGTTATCACTTCGTAGAGGGCCACAGTAGGCAATGCTTTTCTACTGCTGTGTAATACTGCTGGGTGTTATTATATCAGTATACCTGTTACAAAATCAATGTCACCAAAATTAATACGATTTCTCTCGGTTCCCTATGCTGAAAACAGTAAGACGGGGTCATAGTGTCACAATTTTGTTTATCGTAAAGCAAAGTTTGGCTTTGTTTTATGATCAATGAAAAATAAAGTTCTCCAATTGATTTAAAATTGCAGTGCAAATGCAAAATGGTTTAGGTGTTGTTGAAATTTAGATAAAGCTGTTAATGTATTTTAGGTATATCCCTAGTGATCTTTTGCTTAAAGTTTCAGTATAGATCTCGCGTCTGCTATCAAGTTGTAATCAAGTTTCCGAGTTGATCGCTACTTTCAGGCCAATGATGTGAAGGCTGCCTATGGCATCTGTGAGAAAATGATGCAGTGTGCCTACGCTGACATCTGGAGGGAATGCATGGAACTAGCGCAGAGAGAAGATTTCCATGACATACAGGCCAAGTACACAGTTCTACTTCCACCTGTAGTTGTTAATTGCTGACTTTATGGTTATACAGAAGTGGGAATACAATATATTATGGACCCATGTCCAACTTAGTATATATGTATGATCACCTATTTGCTGTTCATACACAATGTACAGTGGACTTGTCTTGAGAGACCATACCATTTGCTGTACAAATGTGGTCTCTCAAGACAGGTGATCTTTGGTGACAGGCCCATTTATCTTGAATTATTGGACCTTCTACCAGGAATATCTGGGCTTTCAAGACAGAAGGTCTTTCATGGCAGTGGAGAAGGTTTCACTGTAGTTTTTAATCAAGGCTATAATATTATTGTTACCAGTACTTCCAACATTATTCTCCTTTTAATCTCTTAATCTATCAAAGTTTTTGTTTGGCTTTACTGCTGTAGACCTTGCTGAATTTTCTTTCCATCAGAATAGTCTAGTACCAGTACAACGTTTGGTCTATTCAACTGTTTGGAACTCTGTACATATTTCGTACTGCGAAAGCAATTTTGTAAAGGATCTAGGTCGACATTCCATATTATAACTTGCTGGATGTTTTCCTTCATCAGGCTGAAGTTGCTGTCCTTTGCTGTGAGTCATTGTACACCAGACAGAATTAGTCAGATACTGCGTGCCAAGTCTGTACTGGAGACCCAGGTATACATGTAGTGGTAGAGTTTATGCAGAAAAGGCTTCTCGGGTTACATAGATGATTAGACAGCTATCAATTCAATCAGAATACCAGTCATTGTTGTATGAAATTGACAGTTTTATCTGCCAGGAAATGCCTAATATCTTGAGATTCCCTTCCAGTAAGCCTAGAATTTAATTATTATTCTGGCCTCTTCATTTAGGTCCAGAATTTGCCTAATATATCCTGCATTTTGGATGAATGGCATGTTGCAATTGCAGCATTGTGTTATTGAAAGTTAGGCCAGGTAGGTAAAATGTACATAGCAACAAGCATTACTTTCATTAGAATCGTTTTGCTCTATGAGCAGACTTTCATATTGATACAACACACTCAAGAGCAAATTGGTATTATAAAAATATTAAAATTATTTTCAGATCGTGTATGAGCGAGTCCATGTCCAGGTGTCTGACCGTAGCAGCCAGAGTCCCTCGGAATCTCCGTTTACAGCCCGTGGCGCCATCACCCAGACCAAGGAAATTCTGGCATCGACCAATCAGGCGACACGTAAGGTTCTGTCGCAGGTAAGCAACAGCCAGTGGTGGAAGAAAACCCTGCACAGTCTGCGGAGGGAGGACGGGGCGGATCGCCTGGGTGACACTGACAGGAATGAGAAGTTCGAACATCAAGGATGTCATCCGTTCTTTGAGGAGGCCATTGAGGACTGTTACATAAATGTGGTGAGCCTATTATTACAAACTATGAAAAATGTTTATCTTTTGGACAATGCCTTCGAGCTTTAATAGTTATAGTATAAGATGTTATGTCCAGATTAGACAAGACCATGTATTTTATAATATATCTTTATTCGTACTCGAAGTACATGACAACACACTATCTACAACATTGTTAAATCGTAAACCATCTTCTTCTATCGGATATTAATTCAGGCATTTCTTGGGCATTAGACCGTGACGGGTTTCGAACCCGTTCAACAGGGGGATACATGTCACTCTGGCCGGTGTCCTAACCATTCGGCCACTGGTCAGGGACAAGCCTTTTAAGCGGCCTATTTGACCAGAAAAAAATATCGCTGATAGCCAGTTTGGCTTGAAGATTAATGCTGTATAGAAATATGTAAATTATAAAATGGTGAAATTGTAATTGTAATAATTAAATGGTTGATGGTAATTAAAGGAGGGTGTAGAGAAGGAGAAGACATGGTTGCAACAAAAAATATTGTATGAAAGTTTATTTCATACCTTTTAGTGCTAGTGCATGATGTACGATATTCTCTGGACTTTTAGAAGGAGGCAGACTATTATGGGATGCGTGCCCCCCGTACCGATATCGGGAGTTTACAGTTCAATGAGAGTGTACTAAGAGCAAGCCAACTAGAAGGCTCTTTGACAGAGGGCGCCACTATACAACATTCACCAGACGAAGGTAACTGATCCCGGATTAGAGTTCTTCGAAAATACGAAAACTGTACTTGACTGTAAGTTTTGACTGAAGCCACATTCTTTGGCAATCACATTGTCCAGATTGTTGACTTGAAGTCTAACCTTGAAGTCAAGACTTTAAATCAGAACTGAGACATACTGGTAAGTATTATGTGAAGAAATCCAGGCCTGGATTTCAACTCAAGTGTCAATGCATATGTTACCAAGTTGCTACGGTAGTCACATCTCTTATGTTACCACACAGCTGGCATATAGATTTGGCATGTAGGTTAAGGCTTTTGGGGGTAAATGGGGATATTTTCATAACAACATACCACTGTGTAAGTGTATGCGTTACAGTGCAATGTGTTAAGTGTTAGAACGAAGTCATGTATCATGCAGTCTGCACTCACTGGATTCTGATTCTGTTAAGTTGACTTTCAAACAGTAAGAGATTTTCATTAACATTAAACTGAAATCTTCAGATGTTCATTCTATGTTGGATACACACAGACAGAGCATTTTGAGATTCTACAGCATTCCTGGTTGCCCTGTTCCAGTGTTACTGAAGCTGGCTGAGGACAACCTGGCTAGTGATAGCAGCCTAGGGTTGGGTTACCTGCTGGCTTTGTCACAGGTAAAGAACAAAAAATGCAATTATCTGAACTGTGATTAGTACCAGCAATAATGTTTATGCCAAGAGGCACACATTCAGGCCTGTAATGAGAAGTATCAGCATGCATTTTGGTGGGCATTTGTAAATTTTCTCATGCTTCTTAAGATTCCTGACATGTATTTTCCAATTACACCATGGTGGTATCAGTCCTAACGTGTTTGTAGTTGGACATGGATAACGATTGCAACAAGAAGTATCCTCACAGGCATGGGTCCTTCAGTATACTGGTATAAGTATACGATATTTTGTATCAAATACATCAGACCAGGCTTTGACTGAAATATTTGTTGGAAGTAAGAATTAGCAAAAATTTTCTTTACC
>JAAUYG010071021.1_pt1 | contig 12462 bp, 15 predicted proteins | sample 7278091 | NCBI WGS metagenome assembly JAAUYG01 (sample SAMN14350201, study PRJNA611818) | marine sediment metagenome | isolation source: surface marine sediment (0.6m) | place: French Polynesia: Moorea | collected 2018-08
AGGTGCCACGTAAGGGTCTACCAAGAGCCAGCCCCACAAGCCGGGTGTTTCTCAGATGAAGCAATTGAAAAAGTTCCCAAAGGCCAATTGTTGTGAGACTCCGATTTGCCTCTGGAAATGAACAACAGGCTGTGTGAGTCAAGACACACTGGGGCAAAATGCGTTTTGTAAATTCATTGTTTTTGTCTTTCAATACGGGTGCGAATTTTTGCCGCAAGGAATCAAGAACTTGATCAAACTCCAGAGAGTGTCAAGCGAAAGATAGTTTCTGGTGATGGCCAGAGCATAAAGTTGTACCCGACACGACGTTGCCGTGATGGGTATTTTTGAGAGAGTCTCTGGCCTCACTGGGCTGTAGGACAATTATGTGTGAGAAATTTGGCATTTGCCAGCAGCGCATGACATCCATATCTCAGGGAAGGTTCATTGGAGTCCAGGCCATGTCAGATGTCAGTCGGAGACTGTGAGTGACCGGTCAAAATGCAGACATCAATTGACCCAGCTCAATTCAACTGGAGCAAGAAATTTCTGCGTTCATGGACTCCAAAAAGCTGGAAGCGTTAGCAATTTCCACCAGTTTCGAAACTAAATTGAATTCGACTGGTGTGTCAGCTGAATGAAACTTTTAACTGGCAAATGAAGATGTGACATGTAATTACACAGACTCACTCTCAGAAGTATGGATGCATGGATTTGGTGTGACGGATAAAATTCTCTGTCTTCTTGTCAGTCTTGTGTCTTCTCAGTCTGGAGTCATCTCACCAACATTCTGAAGAAAACTAAAAATGGAGAGAAAAGCATAAAAGGCTGGATGCACATGTACGTGTATTCCAATGCAAGGAATAGACAGATAGTTTTGCCTTCTTTGTTTTGATTCAAAGAAAGATGTCGCGTTTTTTTTGTCTGAGGTTCAAATTGTCTGACGTGTTTTTCTGAAAAGCTCTTTTTTCCTTGCAGTATAGTAATTTTTTTTGTCTGGACTGGACACACATGAGTTGTCGTGAGACGCGATGCTACAAACTGCTTATTGAAGTGAGGGTCTGAAGATTCAGATGGAACACTGAAAGACTATCAAAGTGGAAACTGAATCCTTGAATGCAAAAAGGATAGAAAACACACACATATATGCGTGTCGTTGTTTGCAATGTGTTCTTGGAGGCGATACGCTGAACCTTGACGATTTCTGATGGGATCTTGGCTGTGGCGTCTGGAGACCAGAGAGCTGACTTGTAAACAACTCTGACCATACAGCTGCGATGAACTTAGCCACCCTGTTAGGTCTGGATGCTCCGATAGTACTCACGGGATCAGATCTCATTCAGATACCACATTTCATTGGGCATCGACACCGGCTCATTATTGCACGACTCACCCAGCAGACCGGACAGGAGAACTACAGCTGGCTTGGTCACTTCTCGTTCAGTTGTCAATTCAACAGGCAGAATGTTAAGATTTCTGATCATCAGGAAAGAAAGAAGACAATCAAACTGAAGTGAATGCTGGAACAGATCTGTGCTTTTGAACAGAAAATGCTGAGAATTCATGGCATGATAAACGTTGTAGATTGTTGCGGGTCCTGTCAAGGTGGCTGAGCTCCGGAAGGAACAACCATTTGCGAAGGACGCAACAGACGCTGACTGATACACACTTTCCTGGCTTGTCCCGGAAACATGTTGCTGACCAGGTATCCTGTGTGCTATTCAACAAGTGGAATCGCATCTCAAAGCGAATTCTCTTTGTTGTGACTGACATTTTTTCAACTTTCTTGATCAGTGTTTGGATGAATAACCAGTATGTTGGACATAGGGACTTGTGTGTTTGACCTGTGACCCACTGTGCTGAACCTGAGCCCAGTGTCTGGGACCAGAAGACGGAAGGATGAGGCGGAACTCGGCGTACGACCGGCTGTGCACACGCAGTGCGTCCCTGGAGCCGATCCTGGAGCACTCGCGCGTCATCGTGAACCGCTACACGGACCCCGGAGACCTGCGCGCCTCCGACCACCTCCTCGCTAATCTGTGAGTAGGGCAGATCTATTCCGGAAATGCAGGTCTACGTAATTGTGCGACTCTTATTTTAGTGGGTTGACACGGCAGGATGGCCAGCGTATGTTCCATGGTTTCGAGGGGATGGGTCATGTTCTCCAAGTTCTCCAGGGGGGTCATGTTCTCCAAACTGTGTTCTTCAAACCAAGTGATAAGGGGGGATACCCACAGTGTTTCTACACACACACACACACAGCAGGGTGGACGTCAGTGGAAGTGGACATCGAGGCCCGATATGTGGTCCCTGCCCTCAGGCTTAGCCTTGGGGTTGAACCCACTCCAATCAACATTCTGGATCTTTTGCTGAGTCCTTTGAGTCTGCATGTGCTTCGGTGGAACGTCTAAACCACCATCAGACTTTTCCAGCAGCGTGCAATAATTAATTTCTTTCCACGCCCCTAAAGAACAGCTCATCCAAAAATGGTGGAGAGCGATCGGGTTGAGTTGTGTCGTTGTCTTTTTCTTTTTCTTGAATAACAAAATTAAAATAAATGAAACGAGGACAAAAAGAGGCCCAGGAATCATTGTGAAACTTAGATTTAGGGATATGCAATCGCTTCTTGAGTGATGTCCTGCTGAGGCATCAGAGAAAAAGCACGTTCCAGACTCAGTTTCCTTTTCCTGGAACAGAAGATATCATCTGTAACTGCAGACTCTGTGTTGGTAAAGCTTTCAGCAGCAAAACGCATTTATTGAAGATGAGCTTTTTTGTGCGGAGTAGTTCAGGCAAATGCAAAACGAGTTTGAAACGCATTGGTTGAAGAAAAGGCACGTCATAAACAGCGTGGTCGTGTTGAGAGGACCAACATCAACGCCATTGGCGCAGAATTAATGCTTCACCCCGTCAGGAGGCATTTTGGTCACTGGTTGCGAGCATCATGAATCCATATTTCAACCCAAAATGGGTGACGATTTGACGAATCAGGACATGCGCGTGTTGGAGAGTGTTTCGTCTGTTTCTGAGCGTCAAGTCACAAAAGCAAATCTACCGTAGAATTTCCCAGAGTTGCGTTTGTGCCTTTTGCTTCTTCACAAGCACTGAGGTTTGAGAGTCGGTCTTTAATTTTCGTTGACATTCTGCATCAAAATTGTGTGTCCGAATCTCTTTTATTTTGGTCAGTTTCGTCCGGACGAGCAATGCTTGAACTGCAGCAGTTCTAAACATGCCATCGCGTGGCCGTTCGGCTTGTTTCTTTGTTGAAATATACTGACTTCAGAAAGATCCATCAGAGTTACTTTGGCCATGTCTTTGAACACAGCGTGATCAGCTTCGCAAGCGGCGACATTCTCTGTTCTGTTTGCACTCGGAAATGGCATTTCTATCTCACAATGCAGAAACAATCTGATAGCAAAAACAGTTGGTAATTAAATTCCTGAATTAAGGGCTGAATTTATGAGACAAACCCATTTAATCTGCTGTGTTTTCGCATTGTTGCTTGAATGAGGCTTCAGCCTCTGGAGACGCTTAAAATGAATTTGATTTCTGTCTGTAATGCCAATCTTCCAAAGCAGAAGAATTTATTGAGCATTTATGCATTTGAACAGAATGAAAAAAGTCAAGTTCGTCAGTTCGTCAACAGTTCCTTTCTTGCTTCTGCAGTTTACGTTCGGATAGTTCTTTTGTTGTTCCCAATTGTATCTACTCTGTGTGGTTTTTTGCTTCCCACGGCGCAGCGGGCATTTTCGTGCAACGCCCTTCTGAGTCCAGGTCAGAATAGCAATCTTGGTTTTCTCAGAGAAGGTTTGGCCATTCACCGGCTTTTGTAGAATGCCACCAAAAAGCTGAAACAACAACCTCAGCTTGATTCTGCAGATTGTCAAAAAAAGGTCAAGCAACTGAAATTCCAGTCTCAAAAGACCAACCTCTGTGCGCTCTGCATAGCTACTTACGCTCGAATGTGACAGACCTGTTTGATGCCCAGAGAGTAGAATGTGTTTCCTCATCAGAGCATCTTTTTGTCTGCTTTTGAGGATGAAGTTGTGAAAAACGTTGACGTCAGAAGAAGCTCCAATGTGGGCCGTGTTTTCAAGCTGTAGCCTACAGGTGGTTTTGAAAGACACGGAAAAACATCTCTAAAACACCGAGTTCAGCAGTATGATTGCGCAGCTGTTATCTTCTGTTTTACATTTGATACCTTCATGTGCGACACAAGAATTTTGAGTTCTTCAGGACAGTGTCACAGGAATCAGACTGCGTTCAGCAGGGCCCTGTGACTTGGGCTCTGAATCAATATGAAGCTATAGAGAGAGACTGTGATTGCGATTGTGATCGTCTGTCCAATCAGATTCCACTTGACCCACAACATGTAGACCGGCCCAGCTCCCAGGTGCACTGCGGGATTCACAACGCATTAGGAGCATATACGGTCACGGAATGGCATGTTCTCTCTCTTGGTTCCTCTTTTATCCAACGAAGCCTAAGACAAACAATTTGCTGCAATGGTTTGTATTTTGGGGCAGTCAGGAATGTTACATCCCAATCTTTTTTGACACTGGAATCAACCACAAACGTTGGACTCGAGTTTACTTTTTTTCTTTCCAATCTCCAGAATCAACTTCTGTTCTGGGACCAACAGTGTCATTCAGAAAAAGTAGGGTCAAAACAAGATATCGACCTCTTTTGCTGTCATAGGCCATAACCTTGTCAAAAACACAGAAGCAAAAATTAGAAAACGTCAGGACAAGGACATCTTCTTTGCAGCACAGATATTGACAAAAGCAGGGCCAGAAACATGATTTTAGTCTTGAGGATTTCCACAATCGTTGCAAAGGATGTATGTACGCGTAGGATTACGGGTGATGAAAATGCTGTCCAAGTTTTGGAACCAAGAAAAGAAGGGAAACACAGGGAAATTTGAAACGAAACGCACAATGGTAACGAAGCTTGTGGAAACGGGAAATCTTTTTCAGGATTGTGTCAGAGCATGAGACCTGGAGAATAGGTAACACCACTGCGCAACCACTCCGTCCCTGATGCGGGCCCGTGTTGATTTGCACTGACAATGTTTATGCTTTCTTAGACAATCACTTTCATCTCTGCCTGTTGTTATGTTTTACTTGAGGACAGCTGAACCAACCGTTTGTATGAATACTAATGCTGCTCCAAAGACTTCACTCTCAAAACGTTGCGTTTCATAACCCATTTTGTGGGTTCGCTTTGTCTTCCTCGGCGTTGGATGTTCTTTGATACATGTACTTCTTGGCCATTTCCAGTCGTTATACATTTGCCCATGTACTTGATGGTAGAAAGGGCGCTGTGGGCTCAGGCGTCCCTCAGAATGGTATATAACGCACAAGTACGTTTTGCACATCACAAACGTTTTGCAAACATACGAATACAGAGGGAAGTCATTCCCCCTGAGTGCGTCACATTCAATATGAACTCTTTATGTTCAGGACGAGGCACACCACTTATTGGAAGGTACAGGAAACACACTGATGCATATTTGACCCAGAATAAGGCGGATACCTCTGGGATTGCAATTGTTGCATCTTGCAATTGTTGTTCCCCGTCATGTCACATATGTAGAGAAGACGCACGTTCTGGAGACGGAACCCAGCAATTTGATACATAGCAAAATATTTTGTGTCGCTTTCCTTTCAAATTGTACAGAGCTGTGAACTTGTTTGTGCATCTGTGACTAATTGCATAAGATTCGCTTTTTCATGGAAAGAAAAAAAGAAAAAGCTGCTTGCTCAAAAAGCAGCATGCATTAAGGCGGAATTTTAACGGCAGTTCGCACCTGCGCAACGAAGTATTTCCGGATGGATTTTGACTCTATTTCCGGTCACATGATCAACACAGGATCTCTCGTCGAACAGAAAAATTGGTCAAGGACAAATCATTTTCCGCGCAATTTGTTCTCAATCAACAAATATCTTGGCCAATCATTTGGATAAGACTCAGCTATTTTTAGCTTGTGGCTTTTGTTGAGGGACTTTGCAGGCTTTGCAGGGATTCTATATTAGCATATAAATGATTTCATTACGACCGTCGAGGCCGGTAAGTGGTCAGCCAGGGATGGGACATGCGAGGATAGTGCCTGTATCACAGATACACACCATCAAACCAAGCCGTGGTTTCACCAGAAACGAGTGAACAGCGTTCATTTGAAACAGAAACTTCATTCCAGTTTGGAATGAGATTTTTTTCTTTTTGCAACAGAAGTTCTACCAATAGGTGCAAAGTCTGGAGGAGTTTGTTTCTGTCAGAACAAGATGGAACTGCAGGTGAACAACCAAAACGCGACGCCTTCTGGTGAGAGGACGTGATGAAGAGCTATGATGGTCACGATGGCCATTTATTGCTGAGGAAAAAGGACATGGAACAACAAACTCGGACGTAGTTATGGCTTCTTTGAAGGAATCGTTCGGGGTGAACTGCTAAACTTGACAACTTGAGCTTATGAGGTGCTCATGTATTTTCTTTTTTGATTTGTCTCATTGCTGGTTTCACAGGAAGATGGACAAGAAGATAAGTGCTGGCGCTCAGCAAGTTGGATTGAATCAGTGCTCGCATGATCACCTCACATCAGGGAGTGGTGATCTCAGGTGCGAGCACTGAGAACTGTCTGAAGTCACTGAAGACCACCAGGCCAACGAAGCTGAGTTGCCTGCAGCCAAAACACTAATCGTCCATTAAAAATACCAGACAAAAGTTACAGCCAAGTAAAACTTGCTTTCTCGCTGTCTATTTCCACGGAGACCCTTTGACATTAAACATCTACATATTTGATCTCCATGGAGATTTTGCCACTTCTGATGGTATTTCTGATGGTGTTGTTTCCTTTTGGGGGCATTGTTCCCTCCCTGCGCAAAGCTGTTATTTGAAGCAACCGTCATCACACACGCCTTGTTTGGCTCATTTCCGTGTTTCTATGGACTTGAGTTATGGATTCACACAGACTGCGGTTGTGCGGGAACAAAACCCTTCAGCACCACAGGGGTTTGTGAAAGAGGCTTGGAGCTGTGATCGGGATGCCTGGACGGAAGGATACTCTTGTGGATTAACTGCGGTAATGCACCCTTCGACTGCTGGGGCCACCGAGACACTTCCTTGGCTTTAGGTTTTCATCCGTCGTGCTTCTTCTTGGCCCATTTGAAAGAAACGGGGCTGTATTGAAGAAATTGGTCCAGAGTAACTGGAGCAGGAACGGACCACGTCTGGATTTTTTCAGGTGGAATGATCATCAGCAGAGAAGAACGCAGGAGTGGATTTCACGTACTACCATATTTACCTCACATGTATGGATTCCAGAAAAGACAAAGCAGTCAAGAATGAAGAACGGTCTTGTGCACCTTGAAAACTTGTTACCTTTGATACCTTGTTATTGCAGTACAAGCCACAGCGCTAGACCATTAAGAGATCAAATAGCTTCACATCACAACAACGAGAATGTCACTGGTGTTGGTGTCGCGTAAAAACAGGAGGGAGGCGTAGAAAGCTTTCTTTTTAGTGACAAATCTAAGGAATACATGCTTTCAGCAATCTTGCAAGCACGGAACAAGGAAATGAAACCTGTTGTTTGTGAGGGAACAAAAAGAAAGATGCTTTTTAACCGAAGGAGTCAATTAGGTACCTCAGAATAACTATGCAGAGTGACTGTTTGTATCTTCGTCGTTCTGTGGACTTCGGACACCTCTGTGACATCTTAAAGGAACACTTTTTTGACATTCAGACGGGAGAAACGTCCATATTTGGTGACCTGACGGACAGAAAAGATGGCTGAGAAATCAATGTCAGGGGTGCCAACAAACTTTCAAATGCCCAACTCTTGTTTTTTTGCCGGTGACGTCTTGTCAAGTCTTAGAGACTTAAGTGTCGCTTGCATGGCAAAAAACTGAACGTTGATAATCAGTACCACTTTTGTGATTTCAACTGTTGAACAATTGAAGGGTTCAAACTTCCTCTTTACAATCAATCTGATTGACCTTTTATTTCTTCCTTGAAAAATTGAAAAGTTTTGACAGGGAAATATTAGGCCCAAGTCTCTCCAGGAAGGAATTCCTTGTTGTCAGGTTGTCTTCCAAAAGAAGCAAAGGGAAAGTGCAGAGGAAATGCAGTTACGTGAGTGCTGCTAGTGGGAAGTTTTTATGGCAAGCACACGACTCTGTGAAGTGAACGTTGCATTGACCGCATCACACCTCAGTGTAATTCAGCGCTGAATTCCAAGAAGAGACATCCAGGCAAAACAAAAGCACCTCGGGAGAAAAAACATGGATTGTGAAATCTCTTGTTCACTCACGTTTCTTCGGCACAGCTTTTGGAACGTGTGCATCATGTCGAATTTGTGAGCACTGTTAACATGAAGAAAGCAGAAGAAGATCGCTTGTTGACCTTTACCGAATGAACACGTTTTGTTTGTCTGGATGATGATGTTTTTGCGAAACGTAATTGCAAGATTTACATCAAAAAGACTCGTGAAATAACATTTCTGTGAAGCCACATTTCAAAAAGACAAAAGACTTCACAGGTTACAAGCAGCTTTGAACGTGGAGGCATCGTAGTGTGTGTGTGGGTTTCGAGACAACTTTGTGAAAATGGATTCCCGGGAAAGCAGAGAGAACTTCGCCGAGGTGGAAGAGCATCTCAAAGCCTTGCTGCTCGAAATGTGAGTAACGCAATACTGACACATGTTTGGACCGTTGTAAACTGTGAAACAACTCACCGCGGCAATCAAAAATCCATCTTTCATTGTTTGCAGTCCCTTGGGAAAGTGAAAATCATTTGACAGACATTTCTTCATACTTTTGCAAGCATTACGTCGTTTACGAAGAGTCATTTACGAAGGGTTCATACCAGTCGAAAAATACACATTTGAAGGTTTGACCATTCGTAATCCCTGCGTAACGTTTGCAGAAATCGGCCCCATCTGTGACTGGTCCGTGTGTGTTGACTTCTGTTGGTTGGAAATCTCATCCTGTCCTTGGCAAGTTTGCACCGGTGCGGCACCCCAGAAGGCAAAAAGTCTCATACAAATGGAGTTGTTTTCGCTGGAAAGGTCCAGTGGTTGCATGTATATATTTGGCCTTTTTTGAAAGAATGAATCCAAAGCAAAAGCAGAATAAAGCGAAGAGCAACAACACATCACATGCCTCCATCAAATTCAGCCGTGCTAGGAAACGAACCTGATCCTCAGTGTGAGAGGCACGTGCTTTGGCACCTTTTCTTGGTCACATTGTGCCAAGACGGAGGTGCGTGTTCATAGATCGGTTCTGTGCGACCCCGGGAGACCAGGCACCACAGTGCTGGGGTGATGGAACACATAACAGACAATGGTACGCAAATGGAAGATGACGGATACTGACGGATGAAAGTAATAGGGAGGCGGGTGCGCGCGTGCGAGCCGAGAATACAAAAACAGTGGTGCGTTGGATACCGCGGTGCCTGTCGTTTTTGTGGACGTCGGTTTGAAAGTCTCAGTGGTAGATACAGGACAGCACCGTGAGCAACACTGGCCATAATCCCGTCAGATTCTAAGAACCTGAAACTGATGTGGAGATCTGGACAAGCCTGATAGAGAAACGATCGCTGCACTGCCTTTGGCAAAGTTTCGTACATGTATGTGACCTATCAAGGACCTGAACTTCTGAAAATCCTGGATTGTGACTTCATTGGCCAAACACTTGGTCTCAGCCTCATTGGACGTGTCAGCCAAGGCGATATTTTCCAGTTCTTGTCAGTTTGTTTCTTTGTCTTGAACTTTCCTTGATTTCAGATTTTAGTCGTTTGCATTTCAGCTTTTGATGTTGTGAAGATTAAGTATGATTTAGTTGATGAATTGAGAACCATTCCTGGTTCTTCATATCACAACAACATTTGAGCGACAACAGAAACCACAGGCCGCAAGAAATGACCACGAGAATGGCACAGTCACGTGAATACTTCATTGTTCGGTTAGCTGCACTGGTCACTGTTAGTTGTGCGTGATAAATATGGTCTGCTCCGGACAGTCTTATTGCCAGGAAACGAAAGCTTTACTCTCCCACTGTCACTGCATCTAACTGTCGTTTCTCTTGCATTCAGCCGCATTAGCACCTTTGTCGCGTTTTGGTCACATTTGAAAGCATTGTAAGAAACACCTTGAATAGGCCGACAGCTACAGTTGTGAATTCTTGCCAGTAACTACTTTCTGGGAAGCGACAACAGTGTTGCCAGATCAAAACGTTCACATTGAAAAACATTGTCACTTAGATTTTTCTCTCTCATAACCGCAAAGATACCCTCTCTTCATTTCTCATACATGTATGGTCAGCTCAACAGAAGTTCAGGCAGCGGAACACAGCTTTTTCCACCCACGACTTTGACATCTTGAAGCTTCTGTTTGTGAATATAGACCGAACAAACAATCACAACTCGCTGTCGAGTTTGACTGCTATATTTTCTTCCAGGCACCAATGTGCTGGAGTTCGATGGTGAGCTCTAACACGTGACAAAAAAGTCTTGGTGGACAGGCCTGTTTTACACAACGAACCTGTCAGGAAAGTCTTTTGCATTTTTCGCTGTCCTGGTTGGCTGTGTCTTTGTGACTGCAAACACTGCCAATGGTGAGAGTCCTCACCTCAACCGTCATTGCAAAAACAGTGTCCTTTTTACAAAGTTTTTCAATCTGTTTATCAGCACACACAACTGTTAATGCCATTGTATTTCTATTCATGGCCTAAATGTGGCAGGGCCTGGGTTCTGTTGTGCTGGTTATTAATGGTACACGGAGCTGGGAGGGACAATGTTCACTGCATTGTTATTGATGGTGGAGTTGTTTCTGCTGTGGCTGGTTTCACTTCACGCATTCTCAGCGTTATGGTCACTCGGACATCTGCCAGATGCTGGATATCTCTAGGATACCGTGACCGCAGGAATTTTCACAGCAGTGCTTTCGGCGTTGGGCAACACTTTGCGGAACTTTTTCCCGCACAAAAAATGCGACGTTCTCGGTGTGGCATCAGGGGACCTAATATGCCATGCAGATGGCACAGGTGCTAGTGCCAGGATTTTCCTCTCAGCAATTTGCCACCTGGCGCAAAGGAGCCATTTTACTGTTTTAGCAGCATAAAATTCTGCTCTCAGAGAAACGACTCTCTGGACAAATGGGCACAGAAGGCATTGAGAAGAAACGCGTTTTCTTGGGGGAGAATGGTTTTGCACAGATGAACAGTAAACAACGGATGATGGCATCTGCAGTCTGGAATCTCAGAACACCATGTCTCCTGGCGCACATTGGACAGTCTGAGATGTCTCATGCTTGAATCTGAGTCAGTCTCTTGGCGTCGGGATTTACTGATCGTGTTTCAAATGTCTTAGAGTTTCAGAAAAAGGAACCTGCAGAACCGCAATGTCGAAGTGAAAGCAGGGAAAACTGTGGAAGAACACTGGCAAACACTTCACCTCGGGCTCGTTAACTGAACTTGGATGGATGAACTCAAAGCACAGGAACAAAGACACAAAAATGGTCACTCATCCTCATCCTCATCCTTGTTCTGAAATCGAACGTGATTTGCCCCTTCCCCCCATCTAGACTCAGTGACTGAGCCATGATTCCTGTGAACTGACTGAACAGGGTGTCTGGCGCACCCAACTGTGGAACCGTAAACCGTACAAGCAGCAGGAACAGCTCATACAAGTTTTTAAGCTCACATTAGTGTGGTCAGCATGAAGAGGACAAAGTACAACAAACTTGTCGCGCAGAGCAACGTCCTGCAGCCTATCCTGGAGGACCAGGGATGCCAGGAGATGGAGGTGGTCGCTCCAGAAAAGTAAGTTCACGCAGAAGTGCAGATTCAGTCATTGTCGCTTGACACCAGTCAGTCACACTGATTTAGAGTGTGCAGAAAAAAAGGACAGAATGTATACAGTTCGCAGTATGAAAGGTTGAAAGGACACCACTGAACATTTTTACTCCTTCGAGATTTGGTCAACACCTCTTGTCCAATGATCTGCAGGAGAATCGTTTGCAATGCCTTGTGAGAGCCTGTTGGTCTACAAAGGGGAACATTTTCCTGCGGGCTACTTTATGAAAACACTTGGCAGTGAGAAACCTTTGCCTCTCCACGCCTGTGTGTCGCACAATTTTGACATTTTGTCTGCAAAACGTGTGATGTGTACGTCTGAATTCTGGTTTCCAGGTATCAGATTTCAAACTTCAATTCACGAACTCCAACCTAAAAATTGAAAAAGATAATTGACCCAAAGTTTTAGCCAGAAAGCCTGGTACAGTGTATTCCATGTTCGTGTCGCCATCGTGTGTTTCAGTTGGCGGTCATGGCAGGTGCAAGTTTGATGAGGAGGGGGCAAGCTGTTTTTCTTGGTCTTCAAAAATGTGGAGACACAGCAGTAGTATATACATGCGAAACTTTCAGCACACTTTTTTTCAAGGTGTTTTTTAAAGCTTGTTTTCATAGGATTTGAGTGAGGGGTGAC
>JAAUYG010305738.1_pt1 | contig 12462 bp, 8 predicted proteins | sample 7278091 | NCBI WGS metagenome assembly JAAUYG01 (sample SAMN14350201, study PRJNA611818) | marine sediment metagenome | isolation source: surface marine sediment (0.6m) | place: French Polynesia: Moorea | collected 2018-08
ATGGAGAGTCAAATGGCATCATCAAATGTTACCCTGAGTGACCTTGAAAGGTCAAAGTCAAGGTCACTCGGATTTGAAAGACTTAAATGTGCCGGTATATCGTGTAAAGGGTCAGAGTTAAGCCATGTGTTACTATTAAACATAAATAGGAAACCGTATATGGGGATCCCAAAGCCATTATCACATTTGACCTTGAGTGACCTTGAACGGTCAAAGTGAAGGTCACTTAGATTTTGAAGACTTACATATGTATCTTGTAAAGGAGCAGAGTTATGCCATATGTTACTATTAAGTATTAATAGAAAGCCATGTATGGGAAGTCCAATGACATCACATTGGACCTTGAGTGACCTTGAAAGGTAAAAGTCAAGATCACTCAGATTTCGAAGTCTTATATCTTGTAAAGGAGCAGAGTTAGGACATATGTTACTAACTTACTATTAAACATGAAACCATATTAATAGGAAACAATATATAGGGAGTCCAAGAACATTATCACGTTTGACCTTGAATGACCTTGAAAGGTAACAGTCACTCAGTAAAGGCCATAAGTTCAACATTCAAGGTTATGCATTTACATGGCTCGACGTATGCTTCTAAATGGTGGACCGTGTTCATTTATGTTAATAAAGTCCCATATTTTTTGTTTGTTTTTGTTTTGCTACTTTTGAATCTGGATAAGTCAGAACTAAAGCTTGCAACTTATCTTCATATAAAATCGCATGTCTTGTTCCTTTAGTTGGTGATCTTCGATTAGTGTGGTGGTTTCAAAAATTCAAACTAAAAGACAAAGCTTTCACTGAACCCTATATCATGTCCTCCTCCCTGGACCGACTACGGAAACGGAAGAACCACTTTCAAATACATTTTTTGTGTATTGTACAAGGTACTGCGTGATAACGTGTACAGTCATGGCTCCAGAAGTGACGAAGTCTTTCACTTGCGGTAATGACACATCAGGGCAATATGCAACCGTACAGAACCTGGTGTGCCCCGCATATCCAACATAAAGATGTATGCGGCCTCGGTGGCATAGCCGTCCGGCAAGTGCACGCCGTCAGCTATCCCGGTGAGCTTACCTAGGCCTAAGGATATACACACTACCATTCACTACGCTTTGGTACATCTTAGTGCATCGGTCAAATGCGTGTTATATCGGCATTACGTCGGAACTGATAAAGTTGGGTGAGGGTTGGGGATGGGGTGGGGATGAGGGTTGGGGTTCGACCCATATCGGCTTGACCACAATCCGTGACACATGCGTGGATCATCCAGTGTAAGATATTCACTACAGTGAGATAATAGTTGAGTGTCCTTCTTTAGAAATCTTGGCATCAGATGACTCTGCGATAACTCGGGTTCGTCTGGCATACCAGGCTCTGCAGTTCCGGGTGCGTTATGTACGACCAGGTATGAACTTCAGGAAGCACTTGCGGTTTCGGCACGCTGTTGCTCAAGGCAACAAACCTACTTCCCAGAACCGTTACACTTTGTGAGATAATGATGTTTAATAATGAGGCAGAGCCTAAAAGCGACGCGTTAGGTGCTGCATCCATACCTGACGTTGTACAAATTTTATCACGGCAGCAATTCGCGGAAGTGCGGCTCGTCGCTGCCGCGCCAGGCCGTCAGTGCCGGAGCCCCGTGGTTCCATGTTAGCAATATATTGTTGCAATAAAGCTGTCTGCGCACCCCCCTGCTGCAGCTACTTCCTGGTGGCCTTTGCTTCTCACTCCGTACGTAAGCAGCTACAGTGTCTGGATCAGGCTGCGCCGTGCTACACGGCCCGCTAATCTGGATTCCGGATTGACGACGCTGGCCCCGGCGCCCTGGATGAGAGCAGTGGTTTCTGAAGCGGCGGGAGGCCGGGCTTGGTTGGTTGGCCCTTTGCTAGCCAGCTGCAACACCACGCCACCTCCCCTCCCCTCTTGTTCCCGACCCCAGTCGCTCGGTGCGGCGGTCCGAGTCATGGATCTCAGAAAGAAGTTCTGCATATTCCGGACCCCTCTCCGCCTTTTCCATGATGTGGATAATTGCCGGCGAAAAGCAAAGTGGCTGAGGTCAAATTGATGTATGTATGGTGGGTGCTCGGCACTAATTTGTGCCGGGACTGGACCGGACGAACAGTACAGGAGCTGGCGCGCTTCACCGGCAACAAACCAGCGTCGGATCGCTCCCGAGACTTTACTGGATCAGACCGGATCTGGATAGACTATAGTATAGGGGTCGGAGCTGGACGCCAGCAAGGTAAAACAGGATCATTGTTGGTCTGACTAGAACCAGAAAACTTTTGAAGAACATACACAAACCACATGTTTGTTTTACTGTGAGATACATGTACACATGTATCAAGCTTAGCTTGGATACGTAGAACTTTGGGATATACATGTAGTACTGTAACTAGTCATTCAATACGGTAGACGGTGGGCGCCGGTACGGTGTCGGAAATGTTACATTGGTAGCAGCAGCTGGTTAGCGTGTGCCGACCTGGAATGAGGCACGCCTGATATAGCACGTACATCGTATCTGGATTATACAGGGGGCCAGGGGGCGCGTTCGGATAAACAGCGACGAAACAGTATACCCTGGATCATACACGGCCTCTTGATCTTTGAGTACACACACAGAGACTGGACCTTTTCACCCAAACGCCATTTCTGCATTATTAGTCAGAAGGAATAACTCTTAATTGTGTCTCATTTGTGAGACTAAAATGTTCGAAGAAAGGCATGACGGGCAGATTTGCATGTGTTACAAAGAGTTCCCTCTCTCCAGCTACTACAGATCTCGGACTGTGGAGCTAAAGCTATAAGCCGTTTCGATGAGACAGGAGGGGCTACAGAGAAGGAGAAAGTGAGCACATTCCTGCCTGGGGTGGATTTACTCCACCAAATCCCGGAATAAGAAACTAGCTCGGATCCCCTCAAAGTGTATACGTCTTGTCTGCCTCCAGGCGCCAGAATTCGTGAGTGTGCGGAGCAAGGATAAATTGAAAGCAGATTTTGGCCTCTTCTCTTCTCTAGGCAAGCGGTGCTTGACGCTTTCCATTTTGGTTCTCCAAGGCCGAAGAGATCGAAGCTACGGCAAAAACGCAGTCACTTTGGAAGCCCCTCAACTCTGGCTGTCGCTTCTGCGGCTAATGGATTTACTTACGTACTGGATTTTTCCGCAAGGTGGTGCTAAGTTGTCATGGATGACGTCATTCGGACAGCCAGAGTATGTTTCCCTCTGTGACGTCAGTTTGAGGACGCGTCGAGTGGCGCTGGTTGAGTGCCCGTCAGGTGACGTCACTGGCGGGGTTCCTCTGTGTCCATGCGAACGCCAGAGCCAATGGGAGTGGTGAGCGGGCAGCGTTTGGACCCTCCTAGCAGTAAGTGAAGTGTCCGACAAACGGCTGACCATACCAGTGTTTGTGTATTCCCCTTTCGTTGTTTAGAAAAGCCCAGACTCGCAGCGATTACCGTTGAGCGGCTTTGCTAACAGCCGAAGCCGCTGTTCCTGGGAGGTCTTGACGTCATAATCTAGGGCGTCTGAGGGCAACCTTTAGCACTTGTGTGGAAACTGAAATATGTTGTGTCGCTCCAAGATAAATCCCCCCTGCCCCATTTTCTTTGTAGTATTTGTTTATGGATGCTCATTCACGGTAATATTAAATCAACAACTTAGGACTTATATCATCGTGGAGTAGTTTGCCCTTAGTACTGTGTAAATAGAATATCATACAGATACATTTACACCCCCCCCCCCTCCGTACGACCAGTCCTTGGCCTAAAAGAATTTTATTCCACCCACTGGATCCAGAAAGGATGCTTAATTGGTCTAATGCTACACGAATTGTTGGGTTACAGTTGCAGTATTGAACGGCCTCGGAGACACTTCAAACTACATGTACTACCCAAATGGATTTCGACAATTGTTTGACTTCTAAAGCAAACAATTCTTTTCCACAGCGGCTGTATAATACCATGTACATGTACCTCTTATGTAAAACTATATTCGTTCTATTTGGGAATGACGTACATGTATTACAGGATTTGCACATGATCTGGCAATGATTATTATAGCAGAATATAAGTACATGTGTAGATTGGGTTATTTTCAAAAAAAGAGGCATACATTTATATGTATATCGATTATTATTATACACAGGAGGCTAATGCAATTTGGTAGCGTCGGCCCATCTTGACTATAACTTGACAAAACATCAACAAAAGATGGTGCAAAGACGGGCATTCGACATGTACACACTGTCAAGATTACAGTACTGGAGCAGTGTACTGTCTGCGCTGTGCAATACAACCTTCTTTTTTTTGCGCATCTTCACCTCCCATCAATGTTTAACAAAACGCCACAGACCCCATGCAGAGACCTACTTGGCCAGCATTCAAAAAGCGCATCGAGGCTTTTGTAAGCTTGGAAATTGTAAACCCAGGAACACAAGAGAATTGCATTAATAAGAAAAGCCAGTGTTGACTTTATGGTGGCCAACTGGGGCGTGAATCTCGACTTCGGAGCACCCAACAAGTAACCGTAGGAGTGCGAGTGATAGTCTTCTGATGGCTGCCTAGCACTGGTTGTACATGTACATGTCTCGATCAAAAGAGAAAAGCCAACGGCAAAATATTGCGCAATCTCAGAAGAAATGTTAGAAAATAGTTAAAATAGTTCATTTTATGTGCAAGCAGCATATTTTCCACACGCGCAAGCCGCTATGTTTCACTGCTTATAGTTTTACTGTTTCTATTTGTGTGTATGATCTTTCAAATGTGCTCTTTGCTCTCAGTTTGTCCGTAAGTATTTATGCTTATCTGTGCAGATCCATTACCCCAGATTTCTCCCCCAACACAAATATTTGTGGTTGAAAGCAAAGCAGAGCTCCCAAATTAGACAGAGGCCGGTAGAGCAGACCTGTTCTTTTCTTTGTGACCCAGTGACACAGCGTCCGCCCTTCATCATAACTGAAGTGAAATTTTTAGACCGCCGTGCCAGTAGATCGTTGTAGTAATGTTGATTTGTAGGCTATGGAAGACCCTCGGCTAACCCCCCACCCCACCCCACCCCACCCCACCCCAAACACGCATCGCTAGCACAATAAAAAGTCCACATAATTTGCTACGTTATTTATTCGCCATGGAGTCGGCATTATTCCATCTTGTATGGTCCTGTCATTCCGAAAAATAGCAGACGACAGCGACCTGATTTTGTAAATATAAACAAAGCACGCCAGGGGAGAGACTTCAGTGTCAGCATATGAAATATAAATAATCCTCCCTGCATTGTGAAGCGCTGAAGGCTTTCATCCTTTTGTAACATGACTACAATTTACTCTTCCAAATACTGGGTTAAAACCGTTCTTCAACGTCACTTCTGGTAGCGCGAGACGTCAGACGACTGGATTTCTTTTGAGATTTCGGGGAGAGGAGGGGTGGAGGTAGAGATCTACACGTGCATCAAGGCGCCATGATATACATGTAGGGGGCCAAGAACGATGGTCGTGCCGCATCGTCTGGTGTCAGGTGCCCCATATACGTCGTAGGACCGAGCAGATAGATGGATCTGTTGGTTGTATCCGTACATCATATAAACATCCGACTGCAGGTCATAGAAGATATAAAGACCGGAGAGGGGAGATAAGAAGTAAAATACGCCAGCGAAACAAAAGAATCTCATTACCGAGCACATCTACTGACTCTTGGCGGGGACAATATCGCACTAAATCATGCACGTACTGTACCCCCATACAATGCAACGAAGATGAAGTCAGCGAATATACCGCACTTTCGAGCTAGCCTTAAAATCGGTAATAATTATTGGCAAGGTACAGCATGTAAAATTGTCCTGTCTTGTGGACTTCCAAGATGGTACAATGTATTTTCCACTTTGAAAAGTTTAGAATTGTAATTACGTCGTGTCAGTTAGTGATCGGACATCTCATCGCTGCGGTGCGGATTCTTTGAACTGAATACAGGTTATTGAAGATTTGATACCCGAAGAAACCAATGTAATAATGTTATTTTAAGGCGGAAATAATCTTATGGTTTTTTTTCACAGGTCTTAAACATTAAACATGAGACTTTACAATACGTCTTAGTAACTTACTAAGATTTATTACAAGTATAAATTGAGGGTACAACAACTACTAAATATTCCTACGAATTGGAAATGGAACTTGAGTAGTGGGGGAGTGGGGGTATGGAGGTATTTATACTGTCGTTACTGTAGCGTGCTGATAGTTACATGTACAATGTACGTATTAGACCTTCTCAGTTTCGATTGTTGATTATCGTGTGTGTTTAATTAACGGCAGCTGTTAACAGTGGAGAGTGCCTGGCAGCGTTTACCACAGCCGCGTCATACATGAGTCCAGCCAAGTTCTAGGAAGGCAGCAACCTGCCTTCGTGTTTATATCACGGGTATGGCATCCTGTCGTAAACCCGAAACAGTTAGTGGCCATTAGGCGAGGTACTGACGCAAACACAGCAGTCATTAGCTCGTCAAGTCCCCGTTACCTGGCCGCTGTAGCTGCAGGGGTCAGGTTGTGACCTCTACAGTGGAACCTCTCCAGGTAGAAACAGGAGTCTCTAAACACAGGTGTCCTTCATAGGGTACTAACCGAACAACACAACGGGAGCTCTGTTCATGTTGGGCTAGTGCTATAAACTACAGCCAAATGTGTATTCTGGGATGTGTCAAGCGGTCGGCGTCCCGCAGCGGCGTTGTACGCCACACACAAACACGAGTCGACAGCTGGTCAAGCACGACTGCAGTGCTGAATCGGATACGACCCAGTTTCCGAGAGAGCCAAAAGAGGCGTTAGATTCTGCATGTCATCAGCTGTGCAGATAGAGTGGCAGTTTACCGCCACTTGTTGATATGGGCGGAGACTGACTGGACGTGTGACATTCGCGGTACTGTGTGACAAGCGGTGGTCAGCACAACATTGGCCTCTCCTGGCCATTGTCCACGACTCTAACCGTGTGAGCGCTCGGCCGTGGAGAGCCCCTCCGCCCAGGCTGGCCTTAGATCGCTTTTGATGGACACAAATCGATAGGCCTTAGAACCAGAGTGCAATAGGGGGTGTTTCTGGTTACCCTCTGTGGGTGGACGGTTACTTTTTTTATGACAGCGGAAAGAGCGATGGTTATCAAATTTCTGGCCTTGAAGATCGAGAGCTTTCTGACTGTGTACAAGACCCCGGCGGTTGAGCGGTAAAGGGACAGAAGCGATGTGTGGAAGGTTGGCTGGTTAGCTGGGCACGCTGACTGAGAAAGTGGAGACCGTGAGATGTGTTGAAGCAGCGATGTGAAGAATGTGGCCTGCGACCTTACCTGTCACACTCCGGTATACAGGGTCCCTGCGCTCGCTCTCTCAACGCCACGGTCGGTCGAGACGCGACCAAAAAAAGCAAGAAGCAAAAGACGCAATCATTATCATGATGATGATCAGCACGCAGGGAGCATCACGACTGTTGAGTGGCCGGCCACTTCAATCGAGGACAGCCTCCGGCGTCCGTTTTAGACTTTTAGCAAGAAGCTGAACGGAATATTTAATGGTGGACAAACAAGCGAAGAATATAAATAATGTGCCTCTGTCCAGAGCATGACGCCGAACAGTTCACGATATTGGAATATTTGAGGCTAGGCTATCCAGGCAGGGAGGTCTGTGTGCTGGTGTAAAGCGTTTGCTGCCGCTGTTGCTGCTGACTGTTTGTAGAGAAAGCTGTCGTTCCAGGCAGCCAGACAGACACGACAGGCCGCCTCTGATCTCCAGCTGCTCCCATTTCTTCCCCCGTGTCTGATCAGCACACCTCAGCGGGGCAAGAAAAAAATACTATTTGGGTGTAGTTTTTTGGCTCCGGGAGTTATTTTTGAATGCGTGCCAATCCCTAAAGCGATATGGCCCCGAACAACGAAGAATTCTGACGAAAAACTGGGGCAAGGAGGCGGAACTCGCGTCATGTGCAAGTTTTTGCTTGGATAGTTTAGTCCGGTATTAAACAGGCGAGTGATCACGTTTTGCATGGAATTACGCACCTGAAAGGGCGACTTCGAGGAAATTTGGGATGATGAGGCTGAACGAACTCCCCAGAAAACCTGTTGGTGCCTGTGGGGAATTCGTTCCAGGGCCCGAAGTGGGTACCATGCATGCTGCCGTGAACGGGACCGCTGATCCCCGGTATAAACCCGGAGATTCATGGCAATACGACGCTGGGGGACGTTGCTGGAGTAACGAATGGCAAGAACAAAGTGGTGACGATTCCACCTGTCATTCCCTCCCCGTGTCTTTCAACCACCAACAACAGAGTTGTAATGGTGTAGAAGGAGCAGTGAGGGATGACCTGTGTCTGAGGCGTCCGAGATCGCGTTATCCCTGGCGTAACGGCAACATGGCAAGCGGTATTAAGGTGTCCCGCTCTCCTCGGCAGCAGGAATATCCATACTGGCGTCACAGCAGGTCCCAGTGGGAACCGACACAGAACACCTCATGTGCTAGGACCATGAGACTGACTTGGACACCACAGAGCTTCCCGACAGAGTGCTTGTCTAGATTCCCCCCAGACTGTTCACATACCCGACACTCTGCTCAGCGACGTAATGGCTACGAATCAGACGATGGGATTCTGGATGGTATTTTATCAGGAGACTGGAGCAGCAGGTCCAAAGTCCCGGCGTTATTGGGCCATTTAGCTGCCGTCAACCAGACGACCAACGGAGACGCTGTCCCGAACACAAATGGACACGTTCCTGGTTCACCACCAGAAATCCCGCCACGAGCTCGATCCCCCAGGAAAGTTCCTGTAGCTCATAGGTTGTCTGCGTGGGAAGGTGGAATGGGACTTAGGGACAGTGTGTGGTGCCAGCAGGTCCAATCTCCACAGCCCTCTACCTCCCCTGAAAGCCCCACTAACGGCTCCAGCCCTCCAGTTAGACCCCCCGCCCTGGCCTCCCGATCTCGTTCCCGACCCGGTCGTCCGTCACACACTAGGGTCGTCCTGGGTCGTAGCCGCTCCACACCCAACCTGGAGCAGCCAGACGACGACACCACGGACGCCAGTCTCAGTAACCATGACGACGAGGACGGGGACGATTTCGGATTCCTCAGCCACCCTGGCTTCCAACACGTGGTGACAGGAGGCGCTGCAGGGAGTGTCCGCCCAGCAAGCAGTGTTAACCCTTCCCTCTCTCCTGTCCCGGGGGTTAACCATTCTTCCGTCTCTCCTCTTGCTTCAGTTATGCAGAAGGCCAAGTCCCCGTCCCAGGCGAGACGATTGCTGCTCAAGAAGTGGAAGAAATCTAAACCTGAGTCCTCGCCAGGGTTGGCGGCAGGCAAATATGAGGCATGGGGCCCGCAGGTAGGTCAGCAGCATGTAACGGCCTTTGTTGTAATCCAAACAATAAATAAATAAATAAAAACAAATAAATAAATAAATAAACAGTTTTAAGTTTCCGTTATTAAAATGGTTGTAATAACCACGATTTGTTACGAATATACTACGAATATACCATGTAAACAGTCATTCAGTGGTCATAATAGCCATGATTTGGTACTAATGTACAGTCACTTATTGGCAGAAGTTGACGTAGAAGCTGCAGAAGGTACATTTCTTGCAGACAATTGGCACGGGTATCAACAAATTGAATTAGGTTAGCAGTAAAAATCATAAATCATTTGTGCGACACCTGCATCTACAGGTACATGTATGTTGCACCTGGCACTGTCCCCAGTCATAGCACTAAAAGTGAGAAGCCAAACTGACATCTGAGCCATCCTATCTCCCCAGGGTTCGTGTGTATGGACGAGTGAAAGCGGCCGCCGGGTCTGCCTGGCTCCTGCCACCCTCGTCAACCTGACAGAAGTGGAACGTCTGGGTCTGCGGACCCTGGCACTGGCCAGGCTTCAGGCCATGAGCCTCGGCTGTACCATTGCCATACCCAAAGGTAAGCTGTAGGGAATAGTAATAGGTTCAACAAAAGGCGTACGTGTAGCTTCCAGGACAAAGGCCGTGGCACCTAATATTCTGTGCCATTCATAACAAATGTCCCAACTTTACATGTACATGCATGAAAGAACAGCTCTTGTCAGTTCCAAGCTCAGACGTACAAGTACAAACACCACACGCGAGTAATGGATACATTTTAGTAGTACCAAGCCATTCACATGGCATTTAGACTTTCTATCAGAGTACATACATGTATAATCCAGAAAACAGAGCTAAAAAATAAGCACAATAATCACATTCTGATTGGCAACAGGGTAATGTACACTGTGAAGAACAGCCAGTAGAACCGTAGCCTTGATCCCTAGGCCCAGACTCGAAAATCCAGACTCTAAACTCTAAACTCAAAAACTCAACTCGAGACTGAAAGTCTAGGGACTCTCAAAATTTGCTGAAGCAGTCCCAGTAGCCTTCGAGAGCTCATTGAGTTCATACAGCCGGGCGATGGCGTCTCATAAGCCTGTAAGTTCATGTATAAGCATGGGAAGGGGGATCATGTATGATCAAGGATTCCAGGGCAATGAATTTACGACACAGGAAATACTGGGTCAGGTCTATGTTACAGCGGCAATAAATCATTTCATAATACGACAATAGGAAGCTATTTCTGGTCAGAATATACTCTTGGAGCAGAAATTTGCAACATTGTCAATATACACGCACCATGTGCTATGGGACTAAAGTAAAGATCGGTTTGGGCATACGCTGCTAGCGTCAACCTCGCTATCTGAGGAATGGCTACTGCAGAGTTGCTCACAGAGGCAGATCCGAGTCTTTAAATTGCTGTCGTATCTGTGTTTACAGTCGTAAATATGCCTTATCTGTATAAGTGGAGGGTGTTTATGCAGACCACTCCTATATGACCGTTGTAAATATGCGTGTACGGAGGGAATGGCCAGGTCACTACAGATTAGGAACACACACCCGTACCTGTTCATACATACATGCAGTGTCTAGGGACGAGGTTGGAAGCAAGGCATGTTATCATCGGCGATGTCGGCACTGGTATTTTACGCCGGGAGTGGTGGTTAGTCATTGGATATGTATGTAGTGCTGAATTCTGAACACGGTGAACTTTAGGTTCGCGTTAGCACTTGATAGCCGAACAAGTTATCTGTGTTTATACTGGGCCTCCAGGCCATCTTCTGCTGGAGTCCCAATGAAGGGATATTGTGTAACGACCCAGTATTAGCTGCACTGCAGACTAAATAGAACTAGTCAACTGTCAGAACAAGGCAAGCATGGACTAAGGAGGGAAATCCAGTTCGCACAGATGTGTGTGCGTGTGTGTCAGTGTGTGACTCCTGGCAAAGACATTTAATATATCCAGTGCCACACTTTGTAGTTCAGACCTCCTGCACACTCCACGCCTATCGATATGTTCGAACTCTCCACCCACCCACCACCTAGGCCAACCCACCCAACAGCCAAGGTACATCATGCGATTTGAACTGCGTCACAACAGCGTTCTGGATTTCAGAGTCTGCGTCGGGTAAAGTAATTAGTATTTGGTGTTGCTCGTACAAACTTCAATCAGACTTTGGAGATTGTCTTGCACACTCTACCTGGTAACCCCACGGCTAGACTATACGATTTCTCACCGGTATCGGCTCGGGTTTCCTGGCCTGGCGAGGGAATGGGCGGATGGAGGAAGGAGCAGGGGCAGCTAAGGTACATTGTATGTGCTGCAGTACCACAGCCGGTGGTCAGTGACCCACTTCCACTGGAAGCACTGGCCGAGGTTATAAAGGACAGAATATGTAATACGGAGTTTCTCATCTGCGATGAGCCATCGTCACTGGCGATGGTACATCGCGAGGCCCTGGCCACCGCTACTCGGTGTGTTCTGGCAACATTAAACATGGGCAAAGGACCAGTAATAGGTACTAGCTGTTCTTGCTACCAAGACTGTATAGCCAGGCTGAGTTGACTTCCAAATCTTGCCCCTAATATCAGGGAGTAAAATATCATTAAAGTAACAAAAACAATAATTCGTAAGGGTTTAAGTGCTAAATTTAAATGGGCTTCACAGTGCCGTGCCTCAAGTTGATAAAGTTTCAGTGCGAAGGTGTTAACACAAGTACTAGTAGGTACATGTATTATTGCCTCAGTCGTAAGACGTCTGTAGGCTAGTACAGCTGAAGGCACATCCAGCCGCACAGCGATGGATCAGTGCGCTCATTATTGATGATTGCCTCAGATACAGTCGGAGCAGCTGCAACACGTGCTGGTGCACACTCCCACTCCCCTTCCTCCTCCTCCTCCTTCTCCTCACCTACCCCCTCCTCCCCAACCCCGTACATACACGCAAACCTTTGGAAAAATTTTCCTAAAAAGACTAAATGAACAATATGTTCAACAATGGGGGGCCAGCATAACAGCCTCATTACGATTTGACTGCTTAAATTTATTAAGAACAGAGACGTATTCGAAAAGTAAATACATTGAATGCATAAGCAACCCCG
>JAAUYG010065147.1_pt1 | contig 12461 bp, 7 predicted proteins | sample 7278091 | NCBI WGS metagenome assembly JAAUYG01 (sample SAMN14350201, study PRJNA611818) | marine sediment metagenome | isolation source: surface marine sediment (0.6m) | place: French Polynesia: Moorea | collected 2018-08
ATTACGGCGTTTTAGGGGGTTTAACGCCGGTTATTAGCTGGTGCTGCATTCTCTGCTACGATCATGCAAAAGTTAGGACCTGATGTGAGCGTAGTTAAAAGCAATTGATACTTTTATTTGGGTATTGATTTTTTTTTAGGCATGCATACATAATAGCAGTATCTTCGAAGACGTGAACATGGGCAAAGTCAGACACAGCACACGGACTACAGGCCTACCTCAAACTACAAACAAATTTATAATGCGATTAGATTCAAAATGTTTGTTCTTTTCCCCTCTACCAGTATTTTGGTCAAGTTTCTTTTACTAGGCGTAAGCGTAGAAGGTTTGGCCTGTGGAGGTCAAGATGGTAACTTGCCTATGGTGGCAGTCACAGCCATCACTGCTGTAAGGTGCCAGCATCTCAAAGTAAGGAGACCTACAATGTAGCATATGATGTGCTGTCAATGCGTTATCCTCTATTTACAGATCTGCTGCACTTTAAGAGCTAAAGAATGTTACAATTACAATATTATATAACATAGTATCCTTGCAAGGCAGGCCCCTTACAGACTCGTTCGATGGGAGGGTGGATGGTGCCTGTGGACGTGGGTCATTTATGGGCCCCTGTTGGCTAGCAGAGCTCGTATACACAGCCCTTCTCTTAGCATGCTTTAATACTGACCAGTCTCCACATAGTCCACAACTTGGCCACAAATATTTACCACTACTGCTAGGAATGCTTTTTAGTTCACCCTCTCACTTGTGTAATGTGCATGGCCACTATTTCTTAGCAAACAGGGTGCTGGTGGCCTTATTAGAGCAGAGACTACTGGATATCAAGGATATTAAAACTCCAACAACGGTGCAGGACCTTGAAATGCGAGCGAGAGCAGGTATAAGTCTCTAGTATACTAGATATTCTCTCCAATATGCCTCACACTAGAGCTTCAGGCAGTCAAACTGAGAAAGTAAGGTTTATTTCATTAAATAACATTGGTTCATTATGGCAATGGGTTGCAGTATTCGCATTGCATAGTGGTTTGCAACAGCAATATCAACATTCTCAACCAAACAGAACAAAAAGCGATTATAACATAGTAAACAGAAACACATGTCTACTGAGAATACACTACACACTAACAAGCATACATGTAGGTTAGTCACTATAATGCAGGTTGCCTATTATAGCACCACATTAAATAAATCACAAGTTCATCAAATGATACCCTATGTACCTGATACATATACATGTAATTTGCAATGAACATACCTGTACATGTAAGTGAAAAAGCTCTATGAGCTATAAACCTCCAAGTTACAAGTTATACTCTTTCAATAGTAACAAGCATTCAAAATTACACACATGTGCATTTACACACATCCGGAGCTAAACAAGACACTGAATTAAAACAGGACCAGCCTGGAGAGGTTAGTTAAGATTAAAATCAGCGACCTAACATGGGAATGTGCCTTTCACTGCATATAGTTACTCTCCAGTAAAATCCGTAGTAGGACCCACTCCATACAAGCTGACCAGTTTAAAACTTTGGGCTTCAAGTTAATATTGGTTTTGTGCATACGAGCAATGGAAGATGTCCACTGAAAATGCCTGAGCCTCTCACCTTAAATGTATAGTGTTCAACAGCAATAAAGTCCACCCCAAATGGGCCTCTTCAAAACTCTATCAACTAGATTTTGAATTGCAATGTAGGTTCACAGAAACATGTGTCTACAAATCTACATGAGCTAAATCTGTGTTGAAGCATTATGCCCCCTAGAGAGGCGCACCCCAAAACTCTTGTATCAACTAGATTTATGTTGAATTGTAAGGTCCACCCCAAATAGGGCCTCCCAGTATGTCCGTATCGAGGCCAGCAGTGTGTTGAGGCTGTCTGTGGTCTGGAATAGCAGTACCCACGCACACTTGTCTTCAGACTGTTCATCCTCAAACTGTAGGGTCAGTGCCAGTGGAGAGGAAGTACTGAGCTCCTGGAATTGAAAAATAACAAAGTTATTACTATAGAATGTATGTACTATATAGGGCTCATACAATGCTGTACCTACATGTATATGCATAACAGCTGCATTTATGAAATTATATTCTTTCAGATTTCACCCCTCCCTCCCCCAAACACATTAACACTAAACTGAGAATTGAGAAGACATGTATGTTTTTTTATAATCTATTTTTGAAAATTACAAGCTACTTTAGGAAGTTCTTCAGCATTTGTTGATGCAGTGCCAAGCACAACTGCAGGCAAGCAAAGGACCCAGATGCCACATAGCGGTCGCTGCAAAAGACACCAATCAGTCATCTAAAAAATTTTTACAAAAAGGCCAACGTTAACCGCCAACATAAAAAGCACTAAAGTCAAGAAATGGTTCAGCAACCATGGGTATATTATTGACTGAGGCAAAACCCACCACAGAGGCCACATCAGTCAGCCGTTGTCGGTCCCGGAGCTGAAACTTGAGCGAGGTCTCCCCGCCGTCTGAGCCGGTGTTTGGCTGGTAACCCTCACTGGCCAGGCACAGGTGACTGGCTGTCATGGCAATGCACACGGATGTTAGGACCTCGGTATCTGTAAAACAATCAAAGCAACATGGAAGGTCATTCCTACTGCAAACCGTATATACATGTGATAAATTATGGCTAAAAGACTATGAGTGAATAGTAGTACATGTATATCTATAGATCTACAGTGAAACTTGTATGTAAAGACCGCCATAGGGACCAACAAAATGTGGTCCTTATACACAGGTGGTCTTTATATGCAAGTTAAATAGCATGGAAAGTATAAACCCGGGGATCTGTAAAATGCAGTCTTTATAAGCAGGTGGTCTTTATATACAGTACATGTTGCATTATGTATATATTTACAACATCTCTGCATATGTAAATGTATGGAAGTAATCAATGAGAAAATGCTAAATCCTATACCCACCGGAGTACAGTCATCAGTCCAGAAGGCATTTTATAGTTATCCCATGACTCTTCTAGTATGGAACATGTATAACCACCTATAAATTCTAATTCAGTATACGCACCACTGGCATCCAGAGACCCCGTCCTGAGGAAGGCCAGTCGATAGCACAGCAAGTTGACATCAACGTCATCCTTTAGGTCTCTGCCATCTTCCCCCTGCAGTATAACCTGCTGTTCTAGGCTGTGTAGGGCCGAGTCAGACACGTGTGGTACCACCTCCACTTGACTGGCCACACTGAACGAAGGGCTCTGCAGTAGGGCTGCAACGAACAAAACAATTGTCTAATATTAAAGAAAAAAGAAAACTGAAAGATTTTGATACAGTAGTCCTTCTCTTAGAGGATCATCATCCTAAATATACTCGAGCCAAAAATCTTTGCATGTACCACAGGTACTGTGAATGCACATTTCTCGCTCTTGCTAAAGGCTACCTCTCCAACTGGCCACAATTACTTCGGCGGGGGCCGGGAGTTGTGATGGGGATTCTTCTGCGTATTTCTCCTCAGTTATAAATACATCTCATCATGTATGGGCGGATATGTGACATCATAATAGAGGGAAGTCATTTGGAGATCCAAATAAATACTCCATGAATATTTTATTCTGCCTAACGCCTTGCATTTGATCTATAGTACATGATAAGGGATCAAGGACTTCCCCCCAAAAAAAACTTGACTGTCACACTACTAAGAACAGTTTTTCTTCATCTAATGATCCAATAAAGCCTAGGCATCTATATGTACATTGGTCCCTCTCTTGAAGGACACTGACTAGAAAGGACTAACCCTCTATAAAGGACACAATTTTCGGCAGCAAGTAGTGTGAATGCATGTGGTGCACCCTTCTCACCAAAGGACACCTCTCTAATAAGGACCGAATTTCGGGGCAGAAGGGGTGTCCTTATTAGAGGGGGACAACTGTATATAAAATATAAAATGCACTGGCACCTGTGAGACAGCTGAAGAACTGTTGGCAACGTCGTTCATCTCGCAACAGGAACACCCAGGTGTCTGGCGTGCTGAAAAACATGTGAAAGCTCTGCCTGCCAAGTCCGTACTCAATCCTCTTGATGGCATCCAGCTGGTAGGTCTGTACGGGAGTCAGCCAAGATGGTATGTCATCACCTCTGATAATATGCAAAGAAACACATTTCACCAAACGTATCAGCAAATTTTCTTGTTGAAATTTGATCTCTACACATAGCAGTATTCAAGATCAAATGATAACCATTTTAAAGAAAAGGAATAAAATAGGTTCCATGATGAATCATGCATATGTGAAGTTGTACATGTTAAATGACAATGACCCTGTGGGTTTTATACATGTGACTGTGTGTAAACTTTAGCACAGGATGGTTATATGCCATTTTTCCTAAATGAAACCTTCACGCAAAGAATATTTGTAAAGTGACACACATGAAAAAAAAATAGTTATTTTAAAAGAATCATAAGCATTTATACAATGAATTTCACTATCAAAGATTTAGTCCTTCCAGTAGTAGTAAAGCTGTTGCCCATGGCAACCCGCCAGGTTTAAATCTGAAATACACCTACCTCATTTCACCAGAGGTAGAATATAGGTAGAGATGAGATGGCGTGGCAATCAACACGCCAGGAATTTCCTCGCCAGACGCTACCGATACAAAGTCAGACTGAAAATACATACAGTAGGAGAACAGTTGTGGAATGGTACAATACAAATCTATTAACTGAATCGAATGATTGATACTGTATATATTCCATACACTTGTTTAACCACTAGTTCGGAAACTATAATAAGCTATAATAGCCTCATCTGAAATACTGACCCATAGAAAATAATTTGTACCACGGTAGTGCTGTTTAATACGTGTTAACAGTCTCAAGAAAATGCTTACTACAACATTGTTCCTGAGTCCATACTAATTAAAAAAATATTTACCTATAAGGAAGACAATCAACACAGAAGCAGATTCCCTACCCTTTTGAACAATCTTGACGACTTTCACATGTAGCTACATGCAAATAGATTTCTAAATATCTTTTCTGGTACTACAAGTATGTGCGGCAGAACGTTTAGTATCCTCACAGCCTGTAGCGATAAATCTAATATATTTGATGAGCTGTAATATATATATTAATTATTATAGTGTTCAAGGTTCAAGACCCATAGTACATGTAGTAGTATAGCTTAAAACTTTTATAAGTGTCTGTTGAATATACACGTTTGTGTACCTTGAGTGCCAGTGAGAATTCTTCTTCATCCTCAAACACGTTCATGAGCAGGTGTAACTTAAGGCGATGGTCTATCTGTGAGAAATCATCGAAGGAGAAATAGACCAGTTGTGGGTCTCGTATTTCTGTTGTACCAGTATGTGGGCCGATGTCACCATCTGAGTCACTGTCCAGCTTCTGACTAGATGTATCCTCCTCCTCCTCCTCCTCACTGCTTCCACCATGATCTTCTTCAGTTTCAAATGGATTAAGAGAGGCATCATATGGCTCTTCCCCAAATCCCCCCGATGTATAGCTACATGTAGCATCACAGGTTACCTCTTTGGGGATATCATTTTCTGAAACTTCCGATGGCTGTCTGTTCGAAGGTTCATCTGTGTCCTCAGGTGAAATAGATTGGCTAGTTTTGCTGCCGGAGTCTGTAGGTGGTGTCGGCACTGAGTTTTCATACACACTGACCACCATGCTGTGAACGGTACGTTCTGTAAGGGAATTGGCCGGAGACAGCTCACTGATAGGCTCAGGGATCCTCCCGTCCCCATTCTTGTCAGCATCGGGGTTCGTCACACCAGCGTCACCTGTTGTCACCGTCACTGCTAGGGGTGACGGAGCAGATATCACAGCACCTACGGCATATATGTCATTGCTAGCTAGAGAATTGTCTCGGCTGGGGTTGGGGAGAACGGCGATATCACTGCCACCAGACATCATACGCTGTCTGCGATTGCCGGCGACACCTGGTGTCGTATCCACACTGTTTCCAGACAGAGACGATCCAGTCGTCTCCGCCGCCAGTCCCTGGATACTCTCCTCTGGCACCAGCTTCTGGGAGGAGAGGTTCTTGTTTAGCTTTCGTTGACCTCGGTGACCAGTCCGACCCCTGCGAGCACCTTTCCTGTGTATACTGGCTGAGTCCTCACTAGAGCTGGCCTCTGATACGGAGTCACTGGTACCAGTACAGGCACTCCCTAGACTACTCACCCTAGGTAGGGACAGACGACCACTGTCCTCACGTCTGGAACATAAGGACACAGCAGGTCACTGAGTGCTTGAAAACATACATGTATGTACCCTGTCTCTAGAACATGTGATTGGTTAAAATTAACAATTATAGTGAAGTAAATACCTTCAACAGCCCTAACCTTACCTAGATTTGTGATTAAATGGGTTTATCAGTTTGGGGATATTTAACTATGGAAACAAAACATGGCCTAAATCCACTAAGTGTACTAGCATTTTTATTGTCAAGAATATTAATTATTGATTTATTTCTTATAAATGCAAACATACATAAATAACATATAACTATTACTTTACTTTTAAATTTATGAGAGTTAGAACATACATACCAGAGCCACTATGTGTACAGCCATACAAAGGACAAAGACAAGAAACATAATATTACAAGTACAAGAAGTGTGACTTTTTGAGTTACCATGGTTACCTGGGTGTCGATGTATTTCTGCCAACCAATGACAGCAGAGCAGCTGCGGCAGGATTGGACAGAAAGCCCTTGTTGCTGTCATGCTCCAGTGATCTGCTCGTCAGGTCTTTTCCTTCCACAGTGACAACCATATCACTGCCACAAGCAGGGCAGGCAGGGGTCTCCTCGGTAGCAGCTAGGAGAGCCGCAGGACAATAAATAGTAGACTTTAGCCAAGACTGCATGTTCAAGATCCTTCCAGAATCCAGCCTTACATTATGCGTACCATGTACCCGTAGCCTGAACCTCAGTATTCAAAATTTCATACACAGACGTGTGATCCACCCAAAGCACGTTCATATTTTATCCATCCATATTTATTTTATGCTTAAATACTCTATATGGTTCCATGATGAGTTTTTAAATGAATTATACATACATTTAAAAGCTTGGGATTAGACTCCGATATTGTTAAATGTATATGTTTGTACATGTAGCTGTGACTGTTTTTTACTGAAAGACATGCACAGACACCATTTTGTGCCAGTCTATGTCACTCTACTTACCCCTGTGAGGCCAGTGACGAGACATCTGTGGTACCGTGAAGTCTTTGCTGCACTTCAGACAGTGGAATTTTGTCACAGCGCTTGATGAATCTCGGCGGGCTACCAAAAATGGCTGCAGCAGAGCCAAGAAACTCTGAAATCAACAGATATTGCATGTAAATGAGGTATCAACTACCAACTTTACGGAACCTGCCAAAATTGAGTGGGAGAATAAAACATGGCCGGAGATTTCCTGACAGAGCAACTGCTGCAAATACTATAATGGTACATGTAGCTGTTATTATATACCTGTAGGATAGTAGTTTTGTACTGTCATAATTTACTTACCAAGGTATCAAATGGCAACAGAACTAATATTGTAGCACCATATGCCTATACGTGTACATGTGCACCTTTATGCAACACCTGTGCTGTATAACGTAACTCAATATTTAATTCAATGTTCAGACCTTGCCTGGAATCACTGTAGATAATATCACATTATAATCCTATGCTATACTGCAAATATGTCGGAACAAGTCACAATGCAGCAGGGCTGGAGAACTCCAAAATACTTAAGTCGAAGTTCTGAATCAAGTCAATATGATTGATGTGACAGGCTGAAAATGGGACTTGCAAACTCCAGCCCTGGTTACCGTGAGCTGTAATTAAGCAGACCTTCCAGATTTCTGCGCTATGAAAATGGAAATTCCGCACTCAAAAATAGATATCCTGAACTCAGAAAATGCAGATTTTTCGCTCAAAAAACTGACCGCTCAGAATTCTGCGCACAGAAAGTGCAAATTCTGCACTAAAAAAATGAAATACCTTGCTCAAAAATGGAAGTTCTACACTTAGAAAATGCAAAATTTTGCACTCAAAAACTGCAATGGTCCTGTAAACAGACCGCCCAGAATTCTGCGACTGGAAAATGGAAATTCTGCACATTTCCATGATTTTCCATGCCAAATTGGGCAATTCCGCTCAGCCGCATTCCAGTCAAAATTCTATGGAAAATTCCATGATCTTGGAATCCTGGAGGGACTGACTAAGACATGCATATCCTGCTGTCCAGTAAGTTTTGCAACCTTCAAATCTTCACCCACCTCAGCATTGGTCATGTCCTCCATGACATATCTCCTCTCTTTCTTGTCCTTCTTGGTATAATCGAATACAAGGTGTAACACAGGCTGTACGTCCATATTGTCACCAGCCAGAGCATCGTCCACTGGCAGTATCTGGGCTCGACGTAAACATTTCAGGTCTAACGCGTGTAGGATTTCCGCATTCACATCCTTCTCCAGCATGTAACGCTCAGTGACTGATACTAAATAGGAGTCGCCATCACAGGCGTTCTTAGAGCTCGGGTTGGTGGACTGGCTGTGTACGATGTAGGGATCACTTTCCTGGCCTGGAGAGAAACAGAATCATAAAATCATGTAGCTATGTTAATAACGAGACACAAAAATTGCAAGGTTATATCGTAAATGAAAAGGTGTGATGGAGTAGCAGAGTAAGTAACAGGAGGGTAATAGGTACACTGAAGTGGAGGTTCCACAACTTCAATGACACTAGACCAATAGTATGTCTGGTCTCCACACAGTCATTGGGATTATGACATGGAGACCACGATATAGCTGTTATGAGACTGAGAAATTATCAAAACAACTCTAATCACAGTCCTTATCATTGACTCAGACTATGATAAAATATTCTCCACATCACTACAACTGTATGCCTTCTGCTACTCCTTACATATATCACTGCCTAGTGATCTAAACAGTAGGCAAAGGATTTCCATCATGCTGCGCTAATCTACATTATAATTCCCAGCTTTGGTAAGATCTTCATTTGCTGCAACCTGTGCTACATTATGCTACAGAATATTTAAGCCACAAAGTACTGCATCTTCAGTTGTAAAATGTCCCATTTAAGATCGCATGGTTTAAGGAGTGGATTTAATGTGTTATCTAGCATCTATGCTCAGACCTTGATTTGCATCAGTATATACCAACCGTAGTCCTCCTCAATATCACTGTCCTGTCCCTGCCAGGTGAATATTGCCTCCGGGCTGACTACCTCAGTAGGTCTCTCTCTCACCTCTGCAGTTTTCTCGTCAGTCAGGTTAACTACCACACCCACAACATCTTTTCCCGCTTTCTCTTCTGTATTTTCCAAATTATTTTGGTTACTCTGCGGCTCTCTGAAATCCAGTTTCTCATCCTGAGATGTCACAACACCCATATCCAGACTTGCACCACTGATCCCAGACCCTCTGCTTTCGGCTTCCAATGCAGCATTTTTTTCTTCATTGTCTAACTGTGAAACCGGTATGGTCGTTTCCAAAGCTGCTCCACGTAACTCTGGTTTATCTTTGGTTTCCGTCACCTGTGGAGCTGAACCACTTGACAACTGCACCCCAGATTTGACTAGCTCCTGATCCTGCCTCTGGATGCTGTACGTCTGGAGCCAGCTCGGGCCGAGGTGAGTCCGGATCTGCTGGATCTCCTTCTTCATGTGCTGACTGTTTTCTGATAGATACTGACCACCTGGCGGACACAGAAGTAGGAACCAGTAAGGTACCGGTACTAATATATATCACCACAGTTCTGGGCTAGGTCTCCCCCCCCCCCTCCTAAAATCTAGAAATGAGTTGCGAGTTCAGGTGGCCAGGGTAACCACTGTCACTTTAATACTAGAGACAACTTTGGATTGTTGGGGAAGAAATGAGGCCCCAGCAACTATAACAATGGATGGAGCATACTTTACAAAGATAGAGACTATCTGGGAGATACAACTGGGTACTTACATGTACCATAAAGTCATTACTCATACTTACATCTTTTGCAGGATCAAATTTACCTCCTAAAATGTTACTGAATAAGAAACTTTGGCCCCGGATGGCATGTGTGGCTGACATACATGTTTATGTTTAAAGGGGAGACAGGAAAGCGGCCTATGTCTGTCTGAAATATCAGGGAGCTTAATATATTTACCGGTAGTAACCTTACCAGCTGGTAGTAATATAGCCATATGATCTACCATAGCAACCCACAACATTACCAGCAACTAGTAATCCTGAATATTTTACCATATGTTTTCTTTTTCAATAATTAGCTGGTAAGTTATAGATCATTCCCTCATTATATGACAGACTGGGCAATCCTCCTTGCCAGGGAGCTGAAACCTGATATTGCCACCTTAAATGGAACCAGAACTGTCAATTTGTTGTCATGGGCTAATAAACCACCTGTTTTTAAACACTTGTATCCCAGCTCCTGGACTTCTGCCAGGCATGGGACATGCATAGTATATCATGTATACTTATGCAGGAATAAGGTGAATTATTATAACCTGAAAAATCTCCCTATACTTTACCATCGGAACGATCATGTAATAAATCTCTTTACTGAACAATGACCTTTCGTTTGACTCTGACCCAGCTTTTTAGTCAATAGCAAAGGTACATGTGCTCTTTGTTTATGTAATTCTATTGTTTATTTTGGCTGTATTACCAAGGTTCTGGACCATTGCTATATGCCCTACAGGCAAGGAAAGGAAAACAATTGGAGCAATGCAGTGTCAAAATGGGTTTTTCCTGCCGTAAGATACGACTTAATATCACATATCATGCGTTAAAGGTGAAGAAGCAGGAATATATATACATGTAATAATAGTGTTATCACATTTGTTCAACAATTTATTTTTGTATAGACAAACAGCTGCATTCAAGTTCATCGGAATGAATGCAGCTGTTGGTCCATACAAAAATAAATCGATGAACTTGTGCGAGAACCTTTAGTATAATTTCCATTTACAATGCTGTAACACATGAGGCAAATATCAATACATGTAATCACAAGTATAAGGCTGTGTATCATATTTACTGTAGTATAGCCTACTAAAAGCTGATGTCCAAACAATGAAAATAATTTTCCTTCGAACTACTGCTACTTACTCTTCAAACTTTCATATGATGAGGGCTCAAATGACGCTGGTTCCGATGAGTTCTCTAAATCTGAGATTTGAGCTGCTCGTGGCTTGCGTAGTTTGCTCTTCCTTCGATGTGACACCCTCCCTCTACCAGAGCTTGAGCCTACTGAGGATACCTAGGAGCCATAAAGTCACAATGTAGCAACTTAAACCACTGCCATAATTAAAGATATCTCACCTGTACTCCCTTTATTACATTCAGTGCTATCATTAAATGCCATTTCCAAATCTGACTGAAGAGTTGTTTCCAAAGTTTATCCTAAAATATGGCATTATGGCATTTGACAATCTGAAATCCATTAATAGCTAATAGCCATATTCACTGCTGTCAAAGGAGGAATCAGCTCAAGGAGCACCCTTTCAGTACCTCGATGTCATCCTGTTGTCTATGTGATGGTGACACAGAGTCCGCCGTACTGTCACAAGGCCCACTCTGGCTAGGCACGTCATCTGGATCAGGTACTGACTCACTGAACTGTGTCATACTGCTGACAACCTGTTGCAGAAAGATAAACATGACTCTATATAACAGTGTACATTGTACATCAGAGTAGTACCTGTGGACTTAGGTACAGAAACAAAAGTACAGTACACTACTCCTGTTTTTCGAACTCTTGGATACACCTGGATAGCACAGAGAGCTAGTTTAACACCTGTAGTATGAAGACCCTGTTCACAATCATGATGTGCAACATGTCTTTCCTTTCAGTCCAAGGTTGACAATTAACCCAGCGGTGACAGGACTTGGCAGCTTACAGACTTCCGCTATCGTGCTGTGTTGATTAACATGCAGTATATGGATAATGCAAACAGTGTATATGAAGAATATTTTTTGTTACCAAGCCTACATGTACTCTAAAAAGCAACCAATAATCACTGTAGGATTTTTGGATTAAGCATGTTGAGTAGATTTCACTTGTGACAGCCCTACTTGTAAGTCTTATTCACACAACAGCTTACCTGTAGTTCAGCCTCTGTTAAGCTTTTTCCATCTAGTATAACCTAGAAAACCAAGTCGGTCAATGTCACTATAACAAGCCAAGCTTCTCTTAACTGATTGTAGTTTGTAATACCGTCAAATGTAGTCACATGTAGCAGTAAATTGTGGTCATTTTACTTGGCACTTCAAAATGATTCACAGGTTGACTCATTTATCAGCTTACCTCAGGTATGGGGTTAAAAACTTCAAAAGGCCAATAGGATAAATCAGTAAAATGAGAAAAACACCTCATCAAGGTGTCTGTACAGTCACTGTTCTAAAGGCTAGAATATCTACAACGGCCACCCTGGGGACTAGATGAAGGTGTGTCTTACATACA
>JAAUYG010268080.1_pt1 | contig 12461 bp, 10 predicted proteins | sample 7278091 | NCBI WGS metagenome assembly JAAUYG01 (sample SAMN14350201, study PRJNA611818) | marine sediment metagenome | isolation source: surface marine sediment (0.6m) | place: French Polynesia: Moorea | collected 2018-08
AGTCCAATGACACTATCACATTTGACCTTGAGTGACCTTGAAAGGTCAATATCAAGGTCACTCAGATATCAAAGGCTTATATCTCGTAAAGCAGCTGAGTTAAGCCATATGTTGCTATTAAACATCTATAGCAAAATCATATATATGGGGAATCCAAAACCACCATCACATTTGACCTTGCGTGACCTTGAAAGGTCAAAGTTATGGTGTTGAATATGATTTAAAATTGATACATGCATTGTGAGGTACTGTGTGAGAGTTTAGAGCTAACCCTAGATTTCAAATGATTTAGTCTGCTGCAGTGAGTTGTTGATACAAGTCCTACAAGTCCTAACAAGATTTCTAATGTCATTCCAACTGCAGCTGTCAAGCAGAGCGCCAAGGTCCACCAAAATAGTGCTGGACGAGACTTCACAAAGTGTAGTACGTGGGCTGTCTGAAAAAGAAAGCTGCCTTAATACATAAATATAGTGAGGACTGAAAAGTGTTTGTGCGTGTGTGTGTGTGTGTGTGTGGGGGGGGTTACTGGTGGCAAGACGCGGTTCCACCCTACACTGGCCTTATATGTGCCCCCCACCCCCCACCCCGGGAGCTCCTTCGCACCGGCAGTAAATTTTGTAATAGCTACTGTGTAAGCCGCGTCCGAAGGCGCATCGCTGTCTCAACAGGAGTGGCCTTTACAGCCCAGTGCAGTTGCACTTTGTACGTTAAACCTGTTTACCCTATTTTCTGGTTGAACGTCTGCCTTCATCCGACACTATTTATATGTAGTTTATATCGGTGTGCGAACGGATCTCACGATGTAAGTTTTATAGTAGGCCTATATTCCGATTCTTCTACATGCAATATTCTTGTACGAAATACTGTGTTTTACTCGTAACTTTGGATAGCCATCTTTGTTTTTGTGGAAAACATTTGTGCCAGACACTGTCACTTTAAGCTAAGCTTGACTATATCAGTAGAGCTATGTGTATATGGCGTGGCGTCCGTCAGGCGTTCCTACATCAATAAAACGGATTTTCTCAGAAACCGTGTAGTGGATTAACGCCACATTTTGTGCAAAAGTAGTAGTTTTCCATAAAATCTCCAGATTATTTTTGCTTTGTTTTCGAAAAAGCCGATTTTTCTTGTTGCTTTTCTTCCGTTTCTTTTGGGTAACACGGGCAGTGTAATTCTAAGTAACAGTTTTCAAAATGCCAGTAATTTCACAGCTTGTTCTTTTCATATGCAATGAAGCTTTAACTTTTCTTGGCAAATAGTATAATTTAAAATTGGAAATTGGGCCATACGGGGAGCATTTCCAAAGACACTAACTCCACGCCCATTCCTACCCTAAGTTATCTTTTCCACTCAAAACGTTTATAAATGTTTCTCCATGTGACAGTCAAACAAATTGATTACTAGGAATTTTCTTTCTTTAGAGCCACCAGTTTCCTAACCTTGACCTGTGTGTAATTAGGGGAATTACAGGCAGGTCAAAGTCTTTTCGGAGTCGAGTAAAACATGTAACCTTCGATCAAAATCTTTTGGGGATCGAGTTACTTATTATTTTTTTTTTTTTTTTTTTTTTGGGGGGGGGGGCCTCTTGTGCACATCGAACGACCTACACGGTTTGTGTGTGCGGGGTGTAAATGAAAAGGAATTAACATTTTAATTTCTTCAGAAACTGGAGATTTGAGGTCTTAAAGTAAAAAAAGTTGGACTTAAATGTGGGGGTAAATGGGAAATGAACAATTGCAATTATATCCAAAAACAAAGCTCATCAGAGCGAAAATGGGAAATATGTGACGTAGCCTCCGGGTAAGTCATGTGGGGTTCTTTTGGCCTTTGATAGTAGTTCACTGTAATTTTGGAATCATTCGGTTCATTTACGTTCCCAGTTTCACAACTACAGATCAAAGCCTGTTGGGGGTCCTGTAAAACATGTAAATAATATCATTAATTACAAACAGATCAAAATATTTTGGAGGTCCAGTAAAAGATGCATGACGTGCATTTAATGTCAGGCAGACTGAGATCATATTGGGTTACTCCGTGCATGTTTCTATAAATCGCCCTTAACTGTGCCTAGAGAGTTGTAAAATAGTATATACGGTACTTGCTCTTTAAACCTAAACCTTGTCTAGCCAAGGCGATATATCGACCTAAAAAATGTTCAAGATAAAGTTGCTTCAAGTGCATGTCCATTACCCACAGCCACAAATTGGGCGTGTTTGGCAAGTGGCTGGTGAAGGGGTGGTTCAGTGCCCATGGATCTCTTCAGTTTTTTTTTTATCGAATACATGCTGAGCGGGTCTAGGCAAAGTTTGCCTTGTGGCTTATTTCAAATATACAGACTGTTGTTACTATCAGACAATGGCGTCGAAGTTGATGGTAGGAGCAGTGTTTGTCCTCCTGGTGGCCTTCTGGATCTACAGACAGCCTGTGCCTCCTGGATGTTCACAGCCACTGAAGCTGAAACTTCTTCAGGCGTCATATCGACTGTCATGGAAAGTGGTAAGACGGCAATAGCCTGTAGTATGTTGAGTCAAATTGTTGAGAGTGTGTGTGTGTATTTTTTTAACTGCTGCAGTTTTCAGTTCAGATGACGTTTCGCTCTGTTTGGCGTCAAGCACACGATGCGTTATATTGCGGACCAAACTGCATTATCTATTTGCCTATCTTGACTAAACCTTTGCCGTCACCATGAATAACACAGCGACAGCTCAAAACCAGAACCACACATAGAACTGTAGTAGAACATTGAACATACCGTTCTGATACTGCTTTGAGTGGGTGTCTTTACCTTTGGTAGTCTTAATTCCGAGGCGGTGGGTAAACGAGTTTCCACTGTACATATAGGTTATACAGATATTGCTGCCTCAACATTGGTGTCATAAACAGGTTGTTTGGCTATAAAATGTTGGGTCATGGAAAACCTGTTGCCCAATTGGAGGCCTTACATGCAGGTGATGCATAGGGTGGTTGTACAATCGTCGCTTTCCAACTTAGATCGGCCTTTATTACAGATAACTGTGTAATGCATTCCTCTACTGGTATCAGACGGACGAAAACACATCTTTAGTAACGTCAACAAACTTTTTAAGATAATCTTAATCCCCTGACAAACAGGAGGTCTCAAGTCGTAGCCTGGTATAATAAATAATTAAGTCAGTAAAAATGTTGCTAGAACAGAGAAAACTAGTCCCCACTCTGGGTATCGTAACAATAAACCTTCTTTCATAACTGCGTTTTTGTTCGTTTATTGCTTGCCTGCTTGTTTTTTTTTATTTCTTTCTTTTTGTTCGTCTGTCGGTGTTTCTTTCTTTTCTTTCTTTCTTTCTTTCTTTCTTTCTTTCTTTCTTTCTTTCTTTCTTTCCTTTTTCCTCTTTTGTTTCGTCTTTCCCTTTTTTTTTCTTTTCTCTCTATGGCTCCTTCCCCTTCCTTTCCTTCGTCCCGCCACCAACCCCGTTCCTATCATTAGTATTTTGTGATAAGCTGATTTGCTTTCTTCGTACTTCTTACCAATCTACTGAGCACTTCTTCTCCACATTCACGCACGTTTTCTGTTTTACTTGCAGGGCGCTCTACTGGAGATCCTGGGTATTGCATGGCAGAGAAATGTCATACGTAAGGGACTAGATGCCTCGAAGTCTTTATCACCAAGCTACGAAAACATTAAGGTATTAAAGCATGGGGTATAAATCATCCTTTTGCAATAACCATCTCTATATACATTCTTGCATGTTCTTCTTTTTGCGTGCTTGTTTACCTTTGGGGTCATCTCTGCTATTCTGCCCTGCATTTACTCTTCTTCAAGGCGAGACCACCAAGGGGTTGTTTTCTTAAGATACCCATTGGCTTTAGGTAGGGAAGAAAAAAATGGTTGTCGAATTGATTAATGTATTTCAGGTCGTGTCTGGACTTAAAATGTCTTCTAGGAATTGTTGTTGCCATAGGAACCATATGAAGCAGACGATGGACGGACAAATAGCTTATATGCTTTTTATTCATATTGGGGCATGTGGAGGCCTTACAATTCCAACAGTGTTTGTGCAAGTAGTCGCAATCAGTTATAACTATTGAAACAGTGCAGGGTCTATGCCACTGCACATTGTACATGAAGTTACTAAAAATACTGGCGACTTACATTTCAACTTATTCTTGAAATACAGTACTCACAACCAAATGCAGCCATCTTTCTCTCTTAGTCTTGATTAGTCGTTCTGTTCCTAGGTCCATAAATATTATTATATTTTTATATAAACCTGGCGTGGGACCAAAATATGAATTACACAGTGGATTCAAATTGTATTAATCACGCTTAGTCCTCTGTTGTCTAGGTAACGGACACAAAATTTGATGGGGTCAAAGTTCGGATTTACGACCCACAGAACAGAAACCGGATGTCCCCTGGCCTGGTATATTACCATGGGGGAGGATGGACAGTAGGCAGTGTGGGTAAGAATTATAGACAAATTGCGTGTTTTATAATCGTTTATCTGCTCAAGAACCTTACGCAACAATTTTTGCGACAATCAATTTTAAGCGGCACAAAAACTGCAGGTACAATTTTTCAAATTCAAATTTCACTTTTTAGGAGAGTAGGAGAATTCATCGTTACATGGTGGTATGGAAGACTTAAAATAAATAACACTTTGTTGATATAAACGTTTTTGGATTCATTGTAAAAAGAATAAGAACCTAGAAGCACAAAAAAATCTATCATCATATTTTTTAAGGTAAGGGTTTAGAATGGATCTCTTGTTGGCCAATGGAGAAACAAATGGTAGCGAGGGCACAAAAATGGGAAAGAGGTGGGGGGGGGGGTGACGTAGAACAATAAATTCCTAACACTTATCTTATAGGAAACACGCTGGGTCACGATGCATGTTTTCCATTTTATTGCCGAACAGCTTTAAAAGGCCTCAAGTGAACGTGTTTTAAAATAGTATATATGTAAATGGAAAATTGTGAATAGACATCTCAATGGAAGAAAAACATTTGTTTAAGAAGAGCTTTTATTTGGGCCATAATCATGTTTTTTGCAATATAATTGACAAAAGATTTCTTTGAATAATAGATGCAAACTGGAGTACTGTACGCATCGGATAGCAGCTAACACAAATAACAGTTAAAATGACTAGACAAGTTCACATGTGACATTGATTTGGCGCATTGCCGATTGTTATCGTTCAAGATGGTATCTGTTAGAACCATTTAGAACTTTTGACGTTTAAACTTAAATAATATCATGACATCTTCAATTTCATCTTTGAATTCTTTATTTCACACGTTCACCAGAACATTCAATTTGGTGCACATCATAGAACATTTGCCGTACTATAAGATTTGTTTTCCTAGCTTTGACTTACTTTGTAATGATTAACGTTTATGAAAAGACTGTGCATACATGTATCTCGCCTTGTCTTGTTCACATGATACACACGCTTCCAGACGCGTTCCATGGTTACGTGTTGAGACTGACAGAGGCGTTGGGAATGTTCGTGGTGTCTGTGGAGTAAGTTTATGCGAAATCCTGGATAGGAGGATTTTAGAAAATGGGGTCAGGAATGGTTTAATGCATCCATAAACCAGAGAGATAAGCTATAATTTAATTTTGATGCAAGTGGAACAGGGCGGTCAAATTTACATCCATCCCAATTATTGATTGCACTTGGACGTATTATTTGTTCAAATATGTCGAATAAATACTATTTTTATTCATTCAAGAGGAAATCCTCAGTACTTAATAAAAGGGAGAATTTGGCCATTTTTTTAATTTGGAAAAGGGTGTTTCATAAACTCAGATTATAGTTTCTAAGTATGCAAATAATATATGAGGTTGTGATTTGCCGGATAATCGTATTTCTCAGTTATGCGCTTAATTTTATTTTTTTGTTATTTTAGCTCAGCTGCATTGTGTCAGCAGAGCTAATACAGTGGAACAGGCGTCTGTCAACACGTTTACTCATAAACAATTGAAAGAATTAGTACTAGATATTGTATATAGGGAGCTATGCCCACCTTATCCCTGCAACCTTTTCCAAAAAGTTGGGATATTTTTTCTTATTTTTCATGATTTTCAACTCTATTTAACTGTTATTTGCCGTGGCGCAGACGTCTGTCATCCATCGTTGTCATCCGGCGTTGTCGTCTATAAATAAATTTTCCCACTAGCCATGAGGCGAATTAACGCTGATCTTTTTTTTTTTGTAGACAGGTAACTGTTAGCTATCCACAATATCTCCAGAATTTCCTTTATCCTTCAAAAATTTTGGATTCTTGAATTTTAATGATTTTAATGATTCAATCGATAACATGTAACCCTGTAGGAGTGAAACTTTCTAAACGCTGCTCCTCCCACAGTTCTTAAACCAGTGCAATGAACGTTTTGGGAATTTTGCCTATTGGTACCTTCACAAAAGTTTCTTATTCGAGTTTTGAAATATTTGAATTTAGAAAAAATTAAAATGTTTCCAAATTCTTAACACTGGATCATATGGATAGAGAACTATTCTACAGTTATCATGTTTAAACAAGCGTTTCTTATTGGAATTTTGAAATTTCAAATGTAAAAACAGAAATTAAAAACAGAAATTTAACATTGTGGCCAATGAGAAAATGAAAACTTGTCAAGGCTAGAATGATACAGAAATCTGGAACTCGGGAAAACCAACACAATATCTGTATAGTGTACATTTGTACTGTTCAAAGCCATTTTAGGGGATATTCAATGCACTTGTCTCAAAATAGCCTCTAGCATAAACGTTGTAGTGTAAAACTGAATGTAATTTGGGATCCGGGGCACTAGTAGAATATAGATGAGTTGCCTTTGACCTCGAAGTGTTCAATGGCATTTGGGAGCTCATTTGGTGCCCTTGGCTTAAAATTGCATGTAACTCGCAAGGAGGTCGTCATAGAGCGAAGCGGATTGAAATACAGGATTCGTGGGTACTAGTAGAACATGTGGACTACCGTTAAATACTCATTGTTCAATATCATTTGGAGGTCATTTTGTGTATTTGTCTCAAGTCTCATATGTGACTGGAACACAACTGGCCGTAGAATGTAAGGCATAGACATTTGGGAGTGGCAGGTAAACGCATATAGTACATTTGACCTTGTGGTGCCCAAGGTCATTAAGGTCATTTGGGGCAGTTGTGTCGAAATGATATGATTGTAAATTTGTGTACTGTTTTAATTACCACACCTACAATTGTCAAGCAGAGGGTCAAGGTACATATACTCATGAGCAGGTACAATGCAATAGGTGGACAAGGGTTAGCCCTCCGATTAAACAGCCTTTCTTTCTTTCGTTCACTCTTGATCATTTCTAGCTACCGCTCGTGTCCTGAGCACTCCGCAGCTGACGGCCTTGAAGATTCCTATTTGGCCACCGTGTATTTTCTACAACATTCCAAGGAGTTTGGTGTCGACCCTCTAAGAATAGCAGTCATAGGTAAAGATCTGTGTGAAAGAATTGTCTTATTCCTCAGGATAGTTTTCGGTGACAAGACTTGCAAATTGCGTATTAATGAATATTCATTAAATGTTCAACTAATAACATTAATATAATTATGATGTTTATGTATGTCTTTGCTGCATCACCTGACAGATTATTATGAACATGTGGTCATGGTAGAATTATTTGGCAACATTGACCTAATAAGGTTTGTTGCAGCTATAATTCAGACTCGAAGCCGGGATTTTTCTATTTGATTACTACACTATGCACTTAACATTGTTTGTGGGTTTCGGGCTCCCTTATACGAATCATGGTTTAGTATTATTTGCTTAATTTTGATAACATACGATCTTCTTGAAATTTAATTAGTATGTGTAAATGAGTCTGAAAAGTATTCAGCAAACGAGTAATATTGATCATATGATTATATAGGAGATCTGCTTAGTGCTTAAATGCAAGCGGGAAGAATGCAGGCTAAGAATAATTTGGATCCCTGTATCATCAAACGAAATGCAATATTTTCGTCAGGTGACAGCGCCGGTGCGAATTTCGCAACAAATATAGCCATTGCATTGAGGGATAAGAAGCCGAAAGACAAGGCTGGGACACCCCTACCTAGTCCGGCTGTTCAGATTCTTGTCTACCCAGCCGTGCAGATGGTGGACATGCAGCTACCTTCGTACCAGCAGAATGAAAACGCACCTGTACTGCCTACTGAAGATATGTATTGGTTTGTCTCTCATGTTCTTGTAGGGAATGCGTCCATGATACCTTATTTGAAAACGGGTTCACACGTCACCAAGGAAGTCCGCGTGTCCATGGCGAAAGATCGTTTAAACCATGACTTGATTCCACTCGACCAGACGTTTGCTCCGTACCAACCTCCCAAATTCCAAGATGGCGACGGGTCAATATGGGATGCTATCAAGGACAAAGTTCTGTCAGTGGGACTGTCTCCACTGTTAGCGGAGAGTCACCAGAATCTACCACCGGCGTATATCTACACCTGTCAGTATGACCCAGTGAGAGATGATGGCTTCCTATATGCCAGACGACTGAAGGAGTCTGGGGTGGAGGTCGTACATTACAATGACCCGAATGGTTTCCATGCAAACCTCCTTTACCTTGGCTTGTTGGAAGACTCTGAGGAACCCTTCAGAAAAATGATTGAGTATATTCAGAATAAGCTCTAAATCTCAATTAAGCAACCACTATAAGAAAGTATGCCTCAAAATACGGTAATGATGTTCTTGTCAAATATGGTCATTCTTAATGCATTCATTATAATACAAACAGCAGAGAATATATTGAAAATGTACTTCGTGTGGAAATATTTTTGATCAAAGATAAGCGAAAAATATGGAATATGTGTAGATAAGTCATCTTTACTTTCTATTTTAGTCATTAATATTTAGCTGTTGGTCAAGTGCTGTCCTTTCGGCATTGTGGCTGTTGTTTTTGCCGTCATACAGTTACCAAGTTGCTTCTGTGTGTCATATGATCAGTACACAATTTAGGGTTCAATTTGAATGTTAACCTTGTTAGTCGTGCGTTTCATTGATGCCCTTTGGACTAGCAGAATATTTATACATTATAAATAAATTTATACATTGTGATATCATGTGAAACCAGACATCGTTAGAGATAAGTTAATGCAGTTAGGACGAGAAGAATTTTATATATTATGAATATGTTAACTTTATATATTGTGTTATCCTGTGAAACCGGAAATGTTATAGATATAAGACGCTCTTGGCGAACAGTAGTTTTTATACATTGTGATATTATCATGATTATTTGAAACCGGAAAGTCCACAATAAAATAAAGTGACTTCTGACTGGATTGACATGTCTGGATCTTATACTTTTATAATTGTTTCTCAGACCAGTTTATTTTTGTTTCTTTTCTTTATGTCTCAACCAATATAATTTCTATTGCGTGAAGTTTAATTGTCTGAGAACCTACTTGGATCCATATCTATATATTTTAAAGCCAATGCCAACGTTTGGTGTAACTAGATTTATATACAGTATGTAATTTATATGATGTACTAAGACCATATGCTAATGTCAATTAATAATAATAATAATAATAATAATAATAATAATAATAATAATAATAATAATAATAATAATAATAATAATAATAATAAAAATAATAATAATAATAATGAGATGTATGCACGCTTCATCTTTAGAGGTATAAAATATCTTTTTGCAAATATTTCACAGTTGTATAGGATGTTAATGCAACCCTGTTTAAATAACTACCAAAGATACAGTATGTTCTCGAAATTCTCAGATGAAATTGAATGGATATTTTAAGCCAAAGAAAATGAAGAACTGCACGAACGGAGATCTTTCTAATGTGAATATCCAGTCAGGTAAACACAGGCTGGACCGCAAGGCCATGCATGAGATATACCACATGGCGCCTTTTTACATATAGCCTAGGTATCTCCGCTGTGTACTCGCATAATCCGCTTAAATCTGGCTTACTGCTCGAGCTCGATATACATGCTTGGCTGTATGCCCTGCCCATCTGTCGTTTCTCGCTGACCTTTTCCACAAAGATTTTCCGTTTGGAAAAATTTGCTGACAATATATAACGACTGTTTTTCATGGCCCAAACATTCCCATGTCTTTACCCTTGTTTCCAGTATTAAGAACCTCTGCCAGAATCCCCTTGTTTATCAACAAAGACGAGGCACATCAACAGCGCAATCCATTCCATCAATCAAATTCCACATTTTGTAATACCAGGTTCACCTCATTTTAGCAATTCATAACTCACTCCGATGACTGATAATTTCGTAAATGATTACTTTATATATGCAATAGGGGCAGCGGTACAGAATGTGTTCAGTTGACATAGATATCATTGCTAAATTCCCATCAGTTGGAGTCTGATTCTTTTCCTAAGGGCCCATGTGGTCTTTTCTTCAGGCCCACAATGGGTCAATAGAAACTGTCAATGTCTTCATGCATCATATTGGACGTAATCAGAAGTTCCATGGTGTGAATTATTTTACGGAATGTAGACAGTAACCCACATATCAACCTTATAATTATTAGATACAAACCAAAATACAAATAATGGTTTAACATCGAAAGATCCAGTACTCGCTAGAAAAAAACAAACAAGCAAAAACAATCTCTCTACAGCCAGTGATTCCTTTTAATTCAATTGCTGGATTCTGCGTGGCCAGAGTTCGGTGGCTCATTTATGACAACACTAATACATCCATCAGACTATGTTGGAATATGTGATCTGGAATTTACACAACCATGCATACACACCATGCATACACTTTGAAATACTAATATAAAAGAGGCCCATGAGCCATGACAATCTGCTGGATAACAATGACAACAGCAATATGTAGATGTACATTGTCAAACATACAAAATAATCCCCAACTTACAATCAATGCCACAGGGTCAAACGTTATCCCATTTATGTTTTACTAGTGTCCCTGAGTCCTAAATTTAAGTCGGTTTAGCTTCACGGCTAGCTGTTTTCTTGATAATGGTAATTCTACAAAAATGCATCAAATGACCCCAAAAATGACCTTAAATGTTACAAGGGCTAAGCTATCCCTTACATGATTTGCTAGCATCCCTGAGACCTAAATTGTAGTCTGTTTCACTTTACCAACAGCTGTTTTTGAGTTCACGGCCAGTTTGAGTCATGTGCACCGAATAAGCCCAAACTGACCTTGAACCCAACACGGTATCTCATATAGCTGGTCTAGTACAGACATGTCCCAAGTGTAAATCACTATCGCTCTATGGAATGGTTTTTGGAGCTACAGACCATCTACAGAATGACCTCAAAATAACCTTGAACACTACAAATATACCTAATATATGATCTACAAGTATCCTCGTGAGTCCCGTTTGCTCGGTTTCACTCTTCGATAAGACATTTCCAAGATTTTGGCAATTTCTCATATTCCCATTGGACACAATGGTCAATTTCAATATTCTTTTTTCTAGCTTTACAATTGAAGTTTCAAAAGCCCAATACGTAACTTACCTGAGGACTGTAACAAGAAACATCCAGAAATGTTTTGTTGAAAAATAATCATAACTGGGGATTAGTAAGGTTTTGAAATTTTCCCATTGCCCACAATGTTCAATTTCAATCTTTTTTTAAATGGAATTTCAAATTTCAAAATCCCAAAGGGTAACCTTTGTGGGGGCTGTCACAGGGAACATCCAGTAAAAGTTTGGTTGAAAAAGAATCATAACTGTAATTTCCCTCTATATGGTCTAATATTTTCTCAAACAAATTAAATTTTAAACTTCAAAATCACAACAGGTAACTTGTGTGAGGACGGTTACAGGAACCATTCAAAAAAAGTTAGGTTGAAAAGAATCATAAACATGTGAGAAGTATCTCTGATATTTTCCCATTGGCGACGTTATATTTTAATATTTTCTAAAAAATGAATTAAGTTTGAAATTCAAGCGATTTGAAATTGTGCTAACCATGGGGTCCCATGTTAACAAAAAATGACCAGTTTCAGTCCACGGTGGACTTTGAAAAACAGGTGGAATTTGAAAAAAAAATCCCAGAAGGTCTTTTTGGATGTGCACCCTCATGAAATTGAGCATAGTTTCGCTCTAAGGACAGCGCCAAGGCCACGATAAAATGATTGGTGGCAAGCCCTCATGGAGATCTCATGGGGTGTACGTCTACTGCCACCACCACGGCGGCTACTACTACTACTACTACTACTACTACTACTACTACTACTACTACTACTACTACTACTACTACTGCTACCACTACTACTGCAGCTTATTGCTGCTTCTGCTACTACGACTACTACTACTACTCCTACTACTACTACTACTACTGCTGCTGCTGCTGCTGCTGCTGCTGCTGCTGCTACTAGCCATAATACTACTAGTGCTGATATTACTCATACTACTACTACTTCTACTACTACTACTACTACTACTACTACTACTACTACTACTACTACTACTACTACTACTACTACTA
>JAAUYG010048870.1_pt1 | contig 12460 bp, 10 predicted proteins | sample 7278091 | NCBI WGS metagenome assembly JAAUYG01 (sample SAMN14350201, study PRJNA611818) | marine sediment metagenome | isolation source: surface marine sediment (0.6m) | place: French Polynesia: Moorea | collected 2018-08
ATATAAAGCAGTATCAACTTGGTCAAGTATGTTACCATTTACCTGGAGTCTTAATTCTCGCGAGGTGTTGACCTTATGTCTTGACCCAACTTTCAATACACATGTCTTTCTCATTACTACGCTGGCTTACTGACTACACTGGCTTACTGACTACACTGGTTTACTTACTACGCTGGCTAACTACCCTGGCTTACTGACTACACTGGCTTACTTACTACGCTGTCTAACTACGCTGGCTTACTGACTACACTGGCTTACTGACTACACTGGCTTGCTTACTACGCTGGCTCATTGCTATTGAGACAGTGACTACACTGTGACTCGTTGACTATTTTTGGAAACACAGAGCGTGATCTGGAACAGAGTATAGACCCTGAGAAATTGAGCAAAGAAAAACACATATAGTTTTCCTGGATACTTGTAAAGGACTGTTCAGTGAGCATTAACATGATTGGTGGGATAGGGTTCTCCCATGGTACGTGGCTAAATATCTAATGGAACAAAACAAAATACCTAGCAATTCCTATACACCAACGTGTATAAAGTTAGCGTAAAACTTCTAATAAGCGCATGGCTTCTAATAAAAGTCGGCCTCTAATAGGCGCCGGGTGTACGGGGACACTGAATTTGAAAAATACCTCTGATTACATGTATATACCTCTAATAAATGCCTTGCTCCAATAGTAGCCGGGTCTAAGGCACGTTTGAAATTTATTGCCGCCCGGGGCTTATTAGAAGTTTTACGGTAGTAAGCCTGTCTGGCTTGATCCAGTATCACTGACCTAAGGTGAAAGCTGTATGGCGTGTCCTGCTTTGATCTGGCACCTCATGCCAGAATCTGTCGCCAACTTTCAGCCGCTGAAACTGTTTAGCTATGAGGCAGGCGAACGTTGGTCCAATCAGCGCGCCATCTACCGGTGTTTCTGCCATCGCCGCTGGGTAAAGGTCAATATCGTCGGTCGACCTGCCAGAAAATGATACTCCTTGAAAAAATTGCCTAATGGAAATAGGGTTATCTTAAAACATATTGTCGATGTGCGGGTATTAGGGCTCCACATGGGTAAAAAACGAAGTGCGACACGGCAACTTTAAAAGTTACACAAATCCGACGTGGCCTTTTATAAAAACTGTAGAAGTGACAAGAAGTGACATGGGGACATAGGGGAAAAAATAAAAAGGGACGTGTGACATGGAATAAATTATTTGAACCCATGTGGAGGCCTGGTATTGGGATATGTGTGATATTGGTGTGATGTGTCACAACGTAGTACTGGATGATATATATGGACGTGATGTGAGATCAAAAGTGATGTGGATGTGATGCGTTGTGCTTGCGTTGTGCTTGATGTGGACGTGATATGTGTTGATATGCGTGCGTTGTGCTTGGTGTGGACGTGATGTAGGTTTAATATGCTTGCATTGTGCTTGATGTGGACGTGATATGGGTGGTGGTGGTGGTGGTATCACAGTTTAACGGCACATCAACACCAAAAGGGTCATACAGTGCCAAAACAGGTGAAAATGATTGCAACGTCAGTTCAAGTCGCTACAGTCTAAGTGCTGCACTGTGTGAGAGAAATTCGCTAAGTCTGAACAAAATGTCGGACAAGACCTGATACCCAGGGTGCGCCACGGGGAGGCTGCTCTGATATGGTGCGTTGTTCTTGATGTGGACGTGATATGGTGCAATGTAATATGAGAGTGACGTGAGGCGAGTTTGGTGTGGCAAGGGTGTGATATCTGATATAGCTATATATACAATATAATATTATTGTGAACGTGATCTTATGACAAGGAACCACATATAAAGTATTTTCAATAGGTCCGAAAAATCAAGGCTTTTGTTTATCTGATGGCCTGATGTAAAGAGATTGGCTCACCTGTAAAGCTTCTTCAGTATATCCCTTATATTCTCCGGTATATCTATCAGGTCGTCAAATGTGTATGCGGTCTGTAGATTGCAGTGGCGACGCCATGCGTTGTACGCTGAAATATTATGTCAGGATCAGCGATAGTGTGTTGGTTACAAAACCTACAACCTCAGTGGGTCGGGCTTATGATACAGTCGACAACATTTTTTACAAAATCTACAACCTCAGTGGGTCAGGGTTATGATACAGTCGATCACATGTGTTACAAATCTACAACCTCAGCGGGCCAGGCTTATGATACACTCGACCACACGACACCATAAATTGAACTACGCTATACACGGCAATGTGCAAAGAAAGTAAATCCTCCGTGGCATATATGTGTATGCTATGGATGATTGGCTCCTTTCGAGGACAAAGTCAGATCCTGAGTGCATGTTACACTGAAGCTTACATAAGGGTTCCCACAGGGACCGTACCTGTGTGGTGGCATGTCTGACATAAACATTAACTTAAAGATACATGGATCTTAGTAACTCAAAGTCGGAAGCTGAGTTTGAACTTTCAATGTTGCTCAAAACAATATCTGCTCAAGTTGTTGGACTATGGCAAAAGGAAAAGCATTTTAGTTTCTGGTAAAAGTGTTGCGATGGTGCGATGTTTTTTTTTTACACAATACTTTTTTTTTCTTCCTAGGATCAATTCTATAGGCTACATAGACTGATAGTAATAAAGCCGTCTCGCACGAGATCGGTATCGTTGATCGTTGTTTGCTTCTCATGTGTTAGTGATTGGCCAGGAGAAGCCTCCAGCTCGAGTTCACGGCTGGGTGCTTGATGTCCAAGCCCCTTAGGGTATTTCGACATTGGCTATACCTCCCGTTAAAGGTGCGGACCCCTAGGCTCTTGCCTGGGAGGACAGGTTTAGGAGGCATGCAGCAAGCCCGACCTACTGACTCCGTTCCAACTCATCCCCAGAACACGACACGTCATTCCCGTCCGCCTAAACAGGCAACAACAGGTCGCCATGAACAGCGCGCGTTAACCATACGCAGTGATACGTGCCGCCTGGTGTGGTGTGCTCAAGGAATTTCCCCTAGACTCTTACAGTACCCACGAGCGAAGAACACCGCAATACATTAAAATTCGAAATAACGATGACCATGATTTGCCAACTTACAAGGTAGACCATGGTCTCGTCCACGCTGTGTGTTGAGAGCGGGAAGATCGGAGCCAAGGCCGAATGGTGGGTCCGGGCTGAAGAGGCAATTCGTCACCTGTCGAACAAACTTCACATCGGATCTCTCGGCTGACTGAGAAACGTGACCCAGCAGAATCGAGTCTATCCCACTGCCGCCTGGGGCGTCCGTCCTGTAGTTACTGGCTGGACGAAAAAATGTCTGCAAGGAAGATTACATGTATTAGGAGATCAATATATGCCCCTTACACTTGATGACAATGTGTCTGAGCAGCACAGTACAAATCCTAATGGGTGGATGCCGAAATGCTGTGGCGTGTTTTTCGACAGGTAGTCTGAGATCCTTTAGTATCTTGTACATTCTTCACTGAACATAGAACGGTACATTAATTGCTAAATGCTTATTATTCTTTTGTATCCCTTTAAAACTTTTAAATATTTTTCATAGGCTGTTAAAAATAATAATCGAGTTGATATTACATTCTTACTTTGGGTACATAACGTTTAGCAGAAAGCCTAGGCGGATGGTGGGCGATCCATTGTTTGAGTTATAGATACTTTATCGATTGTTTGACGTCCTCTGATACAACCTACGTTACTAATATGCGTTTCCTCCGTCGATCGATAATCCTGCCCAGTGAACCGAAACACGTTGCTTATTTGAGTGTGTCCGAAGCGGAAGGCGGCCGTAGCGAACACGTTAGCGATGTGGCCTCTCTTACGATGGTCATAGACACCTATGGCAGGTGACCGATACACAAGGAGAGATTTAATATATAAATTTACTCTTGTCCCTTTGTCCTTTTATACACTGTGGGACTCAGCATAGTATTTTTAGTTAGTAGCTGATATCTCAGCTCACAATATAAACACCTGTTTACTTGTTGCATGATATGTAATTTGCACAAAAGTTTGCTGCAATAAATTTGCAGTAGCCGTAGCAACAGCGTTTAAACATCTTAAGTGTAGAAACGGACTTAAGGTCACTAATAACATTAATTTTTCTATGCTTAAGATCACTAGTGGATTTAGGAATATTAAGCAACCAGCCCGGTTCGTATAGGCAAAGTCTGCAGCCCCCAAAGTTTAGGTAGTACATTTTCTGCCATGACCCAACCACCGCCACCACCACCCTTTCCACCACCCACCCTTTCCTACCCCCGTCCTCGCCTAGACACTGTCTTACTTTGATCATATCCCGTCGTCTGTAGTGTGAGGCCGTACTCGTCCATCATGTCCTGTCCAATCACGGCCGGCAGATACTCCCGGTACGCTATGACCTGGAGGATGGCGCCTACGATCTTCCTGGTTTCCTGGTAGAGCCTTTCGCCTCTCCAGCCGGGGTTGAGGGCGTGTAGACGTTCCTCTATTCCGTTATGAGCTCGTGCGAACACAGTGTGGAGCGCAGACAACCCGATGTGCTCGTTGACTCGAGTGTCTCCTAGAACGCAGCAGAGTGAATTAGATAGTGATTAACACGACGAGTGACATCGCCTGGCTGGGCCAATGAGATGAAAAACAAACGTGCCTCAGGTTTAATTCGAATTCACCACCCATTGATCTGGTCTGGATCATGATGTATTTGTGCTGTCTCTGCACATGTGTTATGGCTATAGCCTAATACGTGGTGGAAGGGATGTTACGGGGCCATCCAAAGCATACAGTGAAGCCGTAGAATTACGGACATCCAAGGGACTGTGAAAAACTAAAAAAATTCTAAGGTAGCCTCACTTCTCAAGCCCACTTCTACATACTGCATAGTAGGGACTGAAGTAGTTGTCCTTATTTGCCAGGTTGTCCCTATTTCCCAGATGGTCCTAAAGACAGGTTTCATTGTTCCTACTGTGCCTGACCATAAACAAATCTTTATACGATGTTTACATGTATCCTCGCATTTTTGTGAAGTATTTTTATATTCTAACTGTTCTTACAGTATAGTTGGGTAGAAAAGCACTCCGTTATTTACGAGCTTTCAAGAAATAAACACATCTTTTTACTAATTCTTTTGTCAATAATGATACCAGTTGATTTGGTTTCATTCTATGTCCCCATGGCCACTGGTACCTGCGAGAAAGCATTTAACCGTATCGCTGACGTTGCTGCAACCCGTTATTATCTTCGACAGGCAGCAAAGGTTTCGTGTGGCCAGAGAACGGATGGGGAGTGGTTGCCAGCCTTCCACGACCTGAACAGGGGTTACCGAGAAATCAAAATTATTCAATTTTCGGTTGAACTCTTGTTATGCACAATTAGTGACTGAAATTAGCAGAATGCACATGTACCAGATATAGTCAGAGTCCTTTTTATTTGTTGTGGAGAAAGTATGAAGTAGATTACAGGTACAGGACGTTGCGTTTGGTGTTACAGTAAATAATCTTCAACACTATCAAGTTAAGTCCAAGTGTTTCAGGTGAAAAGTAAACGAGTATGACTGAATTGTGAAGGTTGGTGTGATTGGTCTAACAATATTTCTACAATTCTGTTACAGCCAATAGGCATTCAGATTGCAATATATTTGTATCTATGAATAGAGACTTTAAAAAAATGGATGGTTAAAAATTCTGAAATGGACTAAAAAGTGACATATTTCTGAGGCGAGGAGGGTCTGCTTGCACAAATCCATCTACAAAATTAATATGTCTGCTCAAAAGATAAGAAAATAGTAAAAACACCTAGACTAGAAAAAATGTGGACTAAACTTCATGCTATACTTTTGTCTGAATCCCGAAGCTTCTTAGCCAATTCGGGGTCACTTCCGTCCACCTGGGATGCATCGATGTAAGACGTGAGTTCGTTCATCTGTTCACGAGCCCCTGGAAAACGGATGAGCTGAAGGTGAGTATACCATTGTATACCGAGACCCAGATCCATAAGGATGATTTTCCTTCTTCACTGTACATTATTTTATTGTAGTTTCCTATTCCAGATACATTTTGTTCTTCCCTTAATATTAAAGAATATTAAAACGCTATTACATGTCTTAGTGCCTAGATGTTTTTCAAGTACGACTGGTTTATGAATACGGGCCCTGGTCCTTAAAGATGCATAATCTTGCGCTACAAAACCCGCCAAAAATCGCAATGTGAATAGGTCTACATGTACGTTTTCATCCTGAAGCCGAACTAGCCTTGGCCGTCACGTGCCCTTTTGAAATGACTTTAGCCAATCACAGCGGGGATGCGTTAGTTTCGACCAATCACGACTAGGCACAAATCCAGACGTTTTATGAGAGGGGATATTCAAATATGCCCAAAATATTGATTGCTATAATCTTTTACATAATGAGTAAAATATGAAATTATTTAATTGTTTTTGATAACTGCAAAACATAGCTAAAATACAATGAATATTTTTTTCAATCTACCCTCTGAAACATTTGACGAGAGGCTATTCACGTAATTCGTGCCATGAGAAGTAATAAAGAAATTTAGGATTTGGAAGCCTGTGTTGGATTATCTGTCCATGCCCTTATACTTCTACTCATATATTTCAGGTGTACTATTCGTGAGCCTTCATTCAGTCTAGTTTAATGCGCTTGGAATGAAGAAAAACAACATTTTGATAAATGACAATTTCTCTGTCAGAAGTATTAATTTCGTTGAAAAGTCGGCACGCAAAGACCACTGTACCAGACTCCTGATTACAAATGTCTTGAACGTTCCGATTATTGTCATCAAAGTGTACAAAAGACGAGGTGTGGGCCATGTATACCTAAGTAGCAGTCTTCAGGGCAAACAGGAGCGCTTCTAACGAACATAAGACATTCTTGGTCAGTGAAATCGGAGTCGGCCGTGGCGTCTATAGGAAAACAGGCCTCGTTTTCTGGTCCCTGCTTTTCACAACCGTCAGCGCCACAGGCCACGTCCACAAGCTCCCCACTTTCTGGCGACAGAAAAAAGAAACACCTTCCCTGGACATCATATCTCATACAACGTCGTAGATGAGAATATCAACAAAAAGCTGTTCAGGGAGCCTACATTGAACACTCAAACGTAATAATGCACCACTTCTAAATTTCTTGCCGAGTATGGCTGTACGAGATATAAGCCTTCGAAATCTGAATGATCTTGACGTTAACCTTTCAAGGTCACTGAAGTCAAACGTAATCGTACAGATGGACTCCGCACACATGCTTTCCTAATAATGTTTAACAGTAACACATATGGCCTAACTCTGCTCTTTTGCGAGATATAAGACTTCGAAATCTGAGTGACCTTGAATTCGACCTTAATGATCATTGAAGGTCAAATGTGATAGTGTGATTGAACTCCCTATACATGCTATATACACGGTCTCCTATCAATGTTTGATAATAACATACATGTGTGGCCTAAGTCAGATCCTTTACGAGATATAGCTGTGTAAATCTGAGTGACCTTGACATTGACTTTTCAAGGTCCCTGAGGTCGAATGTTATCGCATCAATGGACTCCCCATATATATTTTCCTATTAATGTTTAATAATAACATGTGACCTAACGCTGCTCCTTTACAAGATAGAAGGCTTCCTCATCATAACAAAAACAAAAAATATTCGTAAAAAATACTTTTTTTTTAAATTAAAAAAAAAACGCACAAGGCTATGGCCCAGTCGAAGCAACAACTAACATGTGAAAGTAATTTATGCAATACGTTTGGAGATAATCGGATAATCGATGACACAGACGGACGGATGCCGGACTAATTTCGATTTCGTGCTGACATAGTCAAGCAGAGCTAAAAAGAAATTAAATTGGCCCAATAAATATAAATATATGTTTTGAAATAAAAGAAAGAGCATTATATACTTGTCGTTTCACTCGTATAATTCTAAGTGTGGCCTCATTTGTGTTATACAGTGGAACCTGGGAGTTAGGGACATCCAAGGGACTGTCAAAAACTGTCCTGAATTCCGAGGTGGTCTTATATCTCAGGTCCATTTCCACATAATGAATACTGCTAGGGACTGAAGTGGCTGTCCTTAATTCCCAGGGTGTCCCTATTTTCCAGGTGGTCTTAATGGCAGGTTTCACTGTACTTTGAACTTTGTATTGTACAGTCTGTGGGGATTTGGGCACCGACCTTCTAGGAACAGCTTGCTAATTGCCGTCCTGGTCATGTCGTGGTCGAGGAATTGGCCAAACGTCACGTGCATGAAGGTGTAGATGGGATCTTTTCTATTGGCCTCCAGCTGGTATAGCTTCTCACTGATCTTGCGAGCACTGGGCAGAGGAGAGTAACTCTGGGATACCCGAGGGCTGTTGAAACCTGCATATTGAACATGTGTACGCACAACCGAATAATAATACTGTTATAGTAACATCACCGTTGTTTATCATTACGGCCAGAGAAAGTTTTTTTTTTGTTCCTTAAACTTCCAGGACACCTTTTAATTTCTAGAGACATTGTACATGTACACAATGAGGGCTAGGACTACATGTATGTAGAGGGCGTTAATGCTGTGGTGTCTTACAAATTCCCCTTTTATGACATTTGTATTAATACCAAAGTCGTTTGCCCTAGCTTTTAAGCAGTTATCGTGGCTCACCCTAATAGTGTATGCTACTGACTACAACCTTTTCTTACCAATTAAAATAAGGTTAGATATATAATAATGTAACCCCATTTTCTGACTGTACAATTCTATGTTGTCACTGGACTTCGGGTTCTTCGAGTAAGAACATACTGACAGTACACATTTCGCAAAACGCGCCCCAATTTCGCGCATAGAACGCTTTGGCAATCTTGAATGCCCGCATTGAACGAGTAGTTTCAACCTCCATATCCCTATGTGGATTTCGTTGGGTGCAGTAATTGGCACAGGACACTAGACGGAAATACCTGACGATCGCTAAATAACGTCAAATGCTGGCATGGGCGCGCATATTGCCGCACGTTTGACTTTATTCGACGGTCTTCTTTGCGCAAATGCTAGCACTGCTAGTTTACGCCAGTCTGCGCTTTCTCGGCGAAAACTTACAACAGCTATATGCGTGCAAACTACAGGACGATACCTGCCCGCAAAAGACGAACACGTTCACAGCGTCAAATATTCTACAATTTCGGCAGTGGTGTATGCATGTACTGTACCTCTCAGAGTCGATAAATGAAACATTACCAGACGCTTTGACCGCCACCTTGCTCACTGCCTGATGGTATCAAGGTCGTCACTGGACCAGGCTGGTCTTCCTGTCACATGACCAGCCCGGTCATGTGACGACCTTAACACCATCAAGAAGTGAGCAAGACCCCTAGAAGGCCGTCGAAACGATTCTATACTGAGAGGTAAGAATATTCTTTCCCCAACTATATTCTGTTAATTTATAGGTGATTTTTTTTTCTACTTGTCATCGCCGTAGTCTGGGAAGATTTCTCTAGCGAATGGCCTCATGGCCATCCCCCAGTTCGGGTGTTTCAGGTTGTTACACGAGCCGTCAATCGTCCGGTATCGGCTGGTCCTGCGACATCTCCCCCCGTTGGGTGAGGGGTAAGGGCATTCGTCAAACTTGGGTCTGCCTCTCCTTCCGTCCGGTTGGAATAAATTCGACGAGGCATTCTGCAGGTGAACGGAAGACAGCTGCCCTTCCCGTATCAGCTTCCGAACCTCTTGTGGTGTGTTGCCATTTCTGGGATTCAAGTCATGGACAGTCAAGGCATTATGATTACAAGAGGTTCAAGGATTTTGTTGTTGTGCCTACAGTGTCGGATAGTTTCGTGTCGTGTCGTGTCATGGCGGTCGGGTAGGGTTGTGTTGTTGGTTTGGCTTCTTGAGTTTGCTTCGTTGGGCCCCTTTCAGTCAGGGAGCTTACTATATTAAGTAACAATACCACATTCCAGTAAGTTAACAATTCACACTTGAAAATTATAAGATTACACCTATGCAGTAATGTGCATATACTGCCAGCACAGACCGCCAGGGGACAACACTGCTCACCATTACCACATGTTAGTAATTTAACACCTGAATTGAGGGGTACTGTAGAAACAGAGATAACGAAGAGAAAGTAGGGATAACGTTAACACCTGGCGACAAATTGACCACTGCGGTCACTAGGAAGGTAAGAACATCATGGTTTCGGCTCTCTGGCTAGAAGGATTTCTTATTCTGTCACATAATGAGGGAATGATCTTTAATTTGCCGGTTTGCCTAATACTGGTTACTGGTTACTGGTAATATCGTTGGCGACTGATGGTAGGCCATCCCCGTTGTCTGAATAGATAACTATGTGGCAGAAGTCAAAATAGCGGAAAATAGGTGTATCCAATAGAACGAATTGTCTAGAATGGTGATTTACTTTCGCACGACCCGGATATAAACAACAGGTGTTAAGCCTCACCGTAGTCCTCTCAAATAAGGCCAGCCTATTTACCAAGAAGCTTTGGTTACAGGTAGAAGTTATTAAATTGTAGTCGAGGCAAGTTGTGCCATATTAGAGAGGATGGCCTGTATTGAGAGTGGCCACAAGAGAGGGACCATTGCATTGGTAGCCAGAATGGAATCCGCAGTTTCAACGTCACCCGCTTGGTGATGCCCACTTAGCCATGTATCAGGCTTCCAGGCTTACATACTGGATTAGCTTGAGGGTGTATTTTTGTACGTACGTTTTGACGATGTCCTTCAAGGCGGCCAAAAGCTGTCGTGCTGGGAGACTGTTAAGAAAGGTCTCCGGACTGGCTCCCAGGAACTTCTGAACCCCTCTAAACGCCGACTTGGCGAACTTGCCTGAAATTGTCAGGAAAACTTCATTTTAGCAGATGAACTGGAGCCGTCTCATTACCACTCAAGCAGGTGGCCTCTGTACTGAAACCTTTACTCACAAGATCCAAACGTAGCACAACTTTGACTTTATTAGGCCAGCATTTTTTAATTTTTAGTTTTTACGACAATCTCTAACAAATTCTTGATGTAGGAGGATGGAATAAATTGAAAAATAAAATTGATATTTTCCATTTTTTGACATGTTTTATAGAAAAGGTTCGCCATTTCGTACATTTTGGAAAAATAAATCTCCCCATCGGAAATAAAAAATAGATATTAATAGGTATTTATAATTTTATGTCGGGTCAATTTCTGTAGGGTAGGACGGGACGTAAAACGAAAAATTACAAAATTTTGGCCTTAACCATGCAGTATGCCAAAACTGACCTTGTCTTTCGGAGACTTTCAGTTGGTTATCGTACATAAGCTCACATTTTCTCGATAGTTATGCAAGCCATTGATTGCTCATCTGGGTCAAGTTGAAAATGAATCTCGATGACCTTTCGCAATTTTGAAAATTTTATTTTGCAGTGAATGACTTATTTTTATGCTTTCATGGGTCTACGAAGTCTATGAACTGCACAGTATATGTAAAACAAGAGGTTCATTGAACTCGTCCTCTGAGCGATAACAGCGAAAGATAACATAATTGGAAACATGACACTTTCCACACCTGCCTTGACGGTGACCCAATTTAATTTGACCCCGTTAGACATCGCATGTAATATTTCCAATCTTTTAACGATAACATGTCACCTAAACTTTACTGGGTACTAGCTTTTCACTCAGACAGACAACCTAGTTTAATGAAGAGACACAAAACTTCCTTAAAACTTTAAATTTGAAAAAAAAAAAAAAAATAATAAAAAGCAAAACGTGGTCTGGAGATACTTTGGACAGCTACATGTAGTTGCCTTACCAAAATAACTTGTCGATCCACTAGCTGGTTTCTGGAGATACCTTTTGTTACGGATGACGACAACGGACGGACGGCGGACGCTCACACCATGCACATAGAGCTCGAATACCAAAGTTTAGAAAACAAAAATCAAAATATATTGCACTTGAAATATTGAGTCTGTATTGTTATCTAAGCTGACACGGTGCCTGTTTTACCAACCTGGGTTATTCTTGATGGCTTCAGCTGTTTGCTGAGCACTTTTCAGCTCGTCTTCCACCTGCTGCCTCCACTTCGCTTTCATCTTCCCTAAACAATGGGCACAAAATTGGCTTACATTTAATAAAAGTACATTTTTCAAAGACATCTGACCTGTGATGCTATTTCAATAGTATTTGCATTGTTGAATCGTAAGAATTATTATGTCTAAAATTTGTAACTCTGGTGCACGTTACTTAGAATACTAAATCGCTACATTTTCGCCATTGTGCTTTTTTCTTAATTATTCAGTATTGTTATATATAGTTTCCACAGACGCAGCCTAAAGTTTTGTAACTCAGATGATGCTTACCATTTGCTACGGAATCCTGGCGGTGGGCCAACGCTGGTAAGAAACAGGACACGAGCAGAAGCCTGGTGGTATAACAGATATAACAGTAGTAGTAGTAGTAGTAGTAGTAGTAGTAGTAGTAGTAGTAGTAGTAGTAGTAGTAGTAGTAGTAGTAGTAGTAGTAGTAGTAGTAGTCGTCATCGTCG